>Ga0190367_1000016_pt1 | contig 142827 bp, 135 predicted proteins | sample 4872181011_MG_FD_171838 | JGI IMG/M metagenome (GOLD analysis project Ga0190367, IMG submission 171838) | Hydrothermal vent microbial mat bacterial communities from Southern Trench, Guaymas Basin, Mexico - 4872-18-10-11_MG | ecosystem: Environmental > Aquatic > Marine > Hydrothermal vents >...
AAACCCAAGCCTAGGAGAAGCAGCAATGAGAGACGATGTAAGCAGGATAATAAACATGATAGGTATGCCGAATGTCGTAATTGTTACTGGTGGTCTTGGTGGTGGTACTGCTAGTGGGGGGATACCAGTATTGTTAGAAGAAATAAGAACAAGATTCCCAGAAGCACTAAGAATAGCACTAGTAACATTTCCATTCGCTTTTGAGGGAATTAACCGAATAGAAAATGCTAGGTATGGGCTTTACGGTACTTTACAACAGGCAGATCTAACCGTAGTAAACTTAAATGATCTCCTGCTAAAGAAGATAGGTGGTATACCCATACAGTTCGCCTTTAAGTTCATGGACTCTCTACTAGTAAATACATTAAAGTCCCTTATAGAGCTCATCACAAAACCGGGCATAGTAAGCATTAGCTATGCAGACTTCGTAACAGCAGTAAAAGACATGGGGCTAGGTGTGGTAGGCCATGGCACTGGATTAAAAGTAAATGTCGCTACAGAAAACGCTGTTAAAAACAAGTTACTAGACGCTGAGCTTAAAGACGCTGAAGCTGCTTTACTATATGTAGTTTCATCACCTAAAACTACACTAGAAGAGGCAAGTGAGGGTCCTCGAATACTGACAGAAAGATATGGCATTGAGAGAGTCTTCTGGGGACTCAGACTAGACGATAAAGTAGGGTATCCTAAAGTAATGCTAATCGCTGCTGGCATAACTTCACCTACATTAAAGAGCTTAATAGGAGAAATAGCTTAAGGTGAAATAATGGACTTAATAAAAGCTTTTGAAGCAGGGCGCTTCCTTCAAGCCGCCTATATAGCATGTCTTGATAACAAAAATGTGTACACTATTGTAGAGAACCTAAAGGGACTCATGGAGACACTAGATCCCGATGAGTTTAGTGATGTTAGAAAGCATATTAGTGACTGGATAGAATTTTTAAATAAATATTATAAAATGTATGAATCTATAAAAGATCCAGAGGATAGAAACGCATTAATTGAGGATATAAAAGATTGGGTAAAAATCATTAAAGATAGATTACTGAGATAACATTCTCCATTTATCCTTAATAATTAGTTAATATATTTCTTCGATTTAAATTAAACTAAAAGTTCTGTACTGATACTTTCTTATGAGAGTAGTTTAGTAAGTAGCTTGTGCCACTACGTAGTCTTCATACACTTAAGCTACTGAAACACGTAAAATATTGTTATTAATATGGCTACTTAGAGAGTTTAGAGTAATATAGTATAACATTACGTCAATGTTCTCTCTGCTTACTCTAAGACTTAGTAGAGTCAGAGGACTTTTAGGTTAAGTATCGTTAAATTTTTACGTTTTTTATCAAAGAAGTAGAGTATTTTGAAGTCCTCTATTTTTTCTTCACATCTAGTTTCCTCCTTTAAAGAAACTTTAGTTAAAGTAAATAGTAGTCTTTGTTGAGAAGAGTGGTCAAGTTTCTGTAACTCACGGAGAGATCTTGGAGTAAAGTAGATTGAGTATTTCATGTCTATCATTTATAGAGTGCTGTTAGCAGGTATTAAAAGCGAACATATGGGAGATAGAGTATTAGCTAGAGAATATCAGAGTATTTCTATACTATTTCGGAAATTAAGTAAGCTACTAATCCTAGTATTCCTCCTAAAAGCACTAAAAATGGCCCTGTTCCTCCGGAGAGGAATGTCATCACTGCGCCCATTATTAATAGTATTATGCTATTATCTCTTACATTGTACTCCCCTACTCTAAGACTATTAGAGGCCTTAAGGCTAACAATACTTAAGATGAGTATTATTAGGTTATAGGCTAATGATTCTAAGTTCATATAGTATATTGACACTGATCCCAATTTTAGAATGTTTATTAATGACAAAACTGTGGTTATGATACATAGTGCCGATCCTATGATACCTACTACTCCCGCTAAAACAAATAGTATGTTTAGCCTCATTGTCTCCATATCTCACACTATGCTAATTTAATAAGCTTATGCTCTAGTGAGTAATGAGCATTATGCTTAAATCTAAGAATGAACAAGGATATATGGAATGAGTATAGAGCAAGAAGACGCAGACATTCTAGAATACTATAAGTCTTATGGTGTACTGAGAAGACAGATAGAGATACTTAAGCTAGAGCTTAAAGGGCTCACGAGTGAGAGGGAAAGATTAAAAAATGAAATATTAAGCCTGCTGGATAAAGCAGAAGCACTAAGGAGAGAGGTAGACGAATTAGAGGAAAAGAGAAGAGTACTGGAAAGCGAGATAAAGAGGCTTGAGGCTGAAAGAGAGAAGCTCGTACAAGAAATTCAAATAGTCAAAACGGCGGGTATATCTGCTATAAAAAGCTATGAAGAAAGCATGGTGCTTACTGAAGTTTTACAAGAACTTTTAAAGAAAAGAAAGCCGAGTGCAGAGGAGGAGAGGAAAGTAGAGGAAGCTGTTAAAAAAGAGGCTCCGAGAGTGAGTGAGAAAGAAAGAGCTGCTGTTAAAGTCGAAGTAAAGCCAAGGGAAAAGAAGGTAGAAAAACCAGCTGCTAAGAAACCAGTGAAAAGAAGTGTCTTAGCTACACTTATAGATAAGAACATGAAAAGTGTTCTTGAAGTTATAGCAGCTAGTGACGAAATAGATGTAAGCGAGGTAGCTTTGCGGACAGGTCTTTCACTAACATCTGTAAGAAGTATAGCTGCTATCCTCTGGGGATATAATTTAGTTGAAATGAGAAGTGAAAAGATCGACGACAAGATATCTGTAAAATATAGAATAACTGAGAAAGGAAGAAAAATACTGGAAGAGCTAGCTTAAAGAAAGAATACCAGTACTCGTCACCAGTTTTCATTCAATTTTACTATAAGAAAATTACTCTGTAAGAAGAAGATATGTGTTTAAAGACAAGTATATAATATGTAAACTCGTTATAATAATATGCAAATACACTACATCACATCGCTGCTCCATTTTCTTAGGGCGCTAATAGGATCACTAACCCTAATGATCGGAGTAGGAGTTGCTGTAGCTACAGTACTATCATTAATAATATTACTTAGGTCTCCTGTAGAGGGAGTCACTATAACAACTACTGAAAGGCTTTTTTTCAGGATTGGAGGCAAGAAGAAGGAATTCTTAGATCATTTAAAACAGGAAATAGCTAGAAGAAACCTTAACTTCATAAAAGCCTCTAGATCAGAGCTAGACTTAGAGTACTCTGACACTTTTAACAAAGCATATATTTACACAGATATTGTAGGTGACCATCTAAGGTACGGCTTTAGGATATATATGCGAAGACCTGTGGCAATAGCTATAATATTTCTAACAGCAATTGGCTTAGTAGTACCAGGAGTCATACTTTTCCTCTACTGGCTAGTAAAGTATAATTCATTAAAAGAAGCTCTTCTCTCAGCAGGTGAAAACGCCTATATTTTAATCAGAGGGGAATAATTTGAAAAAATATGACTTAAGCCAAATGACTTACGAGGAAGCTCGAAATTACTTCAAAGAAAAAGACTTAGCAATACTACCTATAGGCTCTGTAGAGCAACACGGTAAACAAAATCCTCTTGGCACAGACTACCTAATAGCATATAGGCTTGCTCTTGAAGCAGCAAAGAAAACAGAAATCATTACGCTTCCACCAATACCCTTCGGCATAAGCAGTCACCACAGACATTTCCCGGAACCATCTACATCAGCGAAGCCCACTTCAAAGACTACGTAAGAGATGTATGTCTTTCTCTAAAGAGACATGGAGTCCGAAAAATACTAGTAATTAACGGACATGGAGGAAACTTATGTAGTTTAATGAGCTTAGCGCGCGAGCTTAAGAGGGAAGGCCTATTAGTGATAATATTTCAGTGGTGGACTATACCTGAGTTAGCCCAGTACTTTAAAGAATCTGAGCGAGGACACGCAGCTGCTATGGAGACTTCGCTAATAGCCTTTCTATACCCAGACCTAGTTAATTTAGAGAAGGCGGTAGATGAGCAGCCTAGAAGCATTTTAGGAAATCTACCAGTATACTTTCCCGGAGATACTAAGGACTACACCGTGAGCGGCGTGTTTGGTGTCTCCTCTACAGCTAATTTAGCTAGAGGTGAAAAAGTCTTTGAAATAGTCCTCGCGAAGATAGTTGGGATAATAGAAAAATTAAAGAGTATCAATGTAAAGGATTTGTGTTCAAGAGATTAGATTTTTAAAGAGTCTACAGGAAAAATACACGTGAGAAGAATATCGCTTCTACTCTTATGTATCCTATTTGTGGGTGTAGTTAGCGCGCAGCCCTTATATAGTCAGTTGGCAACAACTAACGAGTATTGCATATGTCTTCTTTACAACGAGGAAGCTGTATTAAACCAGCCCTTCCGATTAGTCTTCGAGTTTCAGGCATACAGAAACATGACCGTGGAGTCGCTTGTTCTAAAAACATGGCTTGTTTGGACTTGTGGAAACTATTATCTACTGCACAGCTCTACAATAACCGAGAATCAGTTTCTTGTTGCGGGAAGCTATATTAAGAAAGTGATAATTTTCAATGTAGCCTTACCGAGCGCCGCCAAAGACCCTATACTAGTTTTCGAAGTTTTCTTAAAATATAGTCACGAAAACGGAAGCTTCGACGTTAAAAAGTCTATTGGAGCAGTTCCGGTAAGAAGTGTCAGTTACTCGAGCTTAGAGGCGGAAAACAGTGAACTCAAGAAAGAAGTAGCTGAATTAAGCGAGAAGCTCAATGAAATGGAGACTCTCTACTTAACACTAAAAGCTAACTACACTTACTTAAGTGAAAGTTACTCTGAGCTAAGTAGGAAGTACGAAAAACTCCTAGAAGATTACATTAATGTAAGTAGAGAACTCGAGAAAATAAGAGTTCTCTATGCTAGTCTCACTAGACATTTAAGTAATGTATCTGAGAGCTACGAGGAGCTCCACGAGGAGCACGTCAAAGTCCTAAATGTACTAGAAGACTATAAAGCGAAATACAGTAACCTGAAGAAAGAATACGAAAATTTAGTGCAGAAATACGATAAACTCACTAAAGATTATCTTAGACTGCAGAGAGAGTACTCTAACCTACTATGCATAACAATAGCTCTTGCAGGAGTATCTACGGTCTTACTAGCGCTGACAATATACTTTAAGAAAAAGAGGTCTCTTCCTCTGCCCCCTCCTCCACCACCTCCGCCTCAGGCTTAAGAGCCTCTAAAACCTCCGCCCAGAGACGAAGAGTTTCGAGAGCCTCTTTTTCATCAATCCTGGCTATGGCTGCTCCAGCATGAACTATGACATAGTCTCCAGGCCTCAAATCAGGTACCAGAAGGATATCCACTTCACGTCTAACTCCTCCGTAGTCGACAACAGCAGTTTTACCTCTAACTTCAATTACTTTCGCAGGAACACCTAGACACATTCCTTAACTGAATACAGATAACTCCTAGATAAGTCTAATTGAATTCTCTGAGAGTAAAAGAGCGTAGTTACTGTATCTTAGCCCAATACGGGTTTCTTAAGTATTTATAAGAACTCTCAGCAGCTACTACTCCCTGAGTTATAGCTGTAGATATTCTCATGACTCCTCCTATACCGCCCGTAACGTCTCCGCAGGCGAAAACTCCTTTAATGTTTGTCTTACAATAGCTGTCTATTACAATAAATCCTCTTTCATCGGTCTCTTCGTCTCTCCTGAGCTTAGATCTCCTATGTATTAGGAAGACTTTTTAGCGCTTACCTAGCAGAAACCATAGCAGCTTCAATAACACTGATTCCTCCACCAATTACAATAACATCGTGTTTCTTAGTCATATTTTTATGACTAAAATATTAGAGAAATAAATATTTTGCCGAAAATTATTACATGAGTAAACATTTCTAATATTTCTAGATTTCTTCTTCGCTAAGAGCACATACCCTCTGAAAACTTCCTCAGAGACCTTAACATAGACTACTTTTTTGCTCGAAGAAGTTCTGAGAAACTTTTCTCCATTCTTCTCAGCAAAAAGTGAGCAGTGCTGTATTAAATATATGATCGGCTTAAGTCTGCTATAAATCAAACACTGTTCTCTAAAATATATCTCTCATGAGGTATAGTATCTAGGTGATAGATATTGAGATAACCCAAATGATGTACTTTGACTCTCTCGACGGAAAGTTCTCTATTTACCAGAGACTTCATTTTACTGTACTCGTGCTCAAACATAAATACACCAGATTTCAAGGCAGCAGCATCCATGCTCTACATAGATCATTTTGTAGGCTCTATGTAGGAGCTCTTCATCAGCTTCTGTGAATGCTTTTTGTTAGTTAACTTAGGCGGGAGGTCAAAAGCGGGGGAGAGGTCTTTCCGAGGATATAGAAAGCGCCTTTATAGTGTTCTTTAAGTAGGCTAGCTGTGTAGAGTAAAAAATAGTTCTCACTCCAACTGCTTCGTCGGAGGTCTTAGGAAATAGTACACATGGAACTTATAAGATCTAAGGCTTAAAGTTTTTAATTCAGTAAGCCAGCTCTAAGTGTGCGATTAGAGCTTATGGTCTCAACGTTTATTACAGTATTCCTTGCAGAGCTCGGAGACAAGACCCAGATTACAGTAGCCTGTATTGCTGCACAGTACGGAGCAGTTAAGGCATTTGTATATTCAGTACTAGGCCTAGCTACAGTCACTGTAATCAATATGTTCCTCGGCGCGGGAATACGGTTTATAATACCATTAAACTACATCGAGATAGCTTCAGCTATACTTTTTATCGCTGTAGGAGTATTCATGTTAGTTAAAGGGAGTCGTGAAGAGGAGTGTGGGCTAGCTGAAAATGTTGAGGGCTCTGCTCTTGTAGCATTAATGGAGTTCGGAGATAAGACTCAGCTTGCAGTGATCTCTTTAGCAGCAACAACGGGCGGTTACTTAGAAGTGCTCGTAGGAGCCCTAGCCGCATTCACTTTTTCTACTTTAATGGCTTCAGCAATAGGAGGATACTTGAAGAAAATATCGGGTTATCAGCGATTAATTAATGTAGTCTCGTCACTAGCATTCATAGTTATTGGTTTAGCACTACTACTTGAGGCGCTAAACCTTATTTAACTTAATTCTTAGCTTAAGCCGTGAAAAGAGAGGTCTTTTAAGTCTTAGACCAGATATCAGTTATCAACCTTAATTTGAGAAAAGCTTCTCGAATACTTTATACGGCTCTCGTTCAGCGCTATAGAGAATCTCTTTCTCTCAGAGCATCTCTTCAGCTGTGGAGAGCTTTAGAGAGTGAATCTACAGTTTTTATCTCTACGGGCTTTATTATACCTGGAGTAAATGCTCAGGAGACAGATGGTCCTCTAGGAGCGGCTGCCTTAACTAAAGCTTTAGTTGAGCTCGGAGCTCAAGTAGTTGTTTTGACCGAAGAAGACAACTTAGAATTGATGGAAAACTCATATCTACTATAGGAGTAGAGCAGAACTACGAGATATTGTGCTTCACCAAAGATAGAGACCAAGCCCACGGTCAAGCAGAAAGTTTGCTAAACAAGTATTCTCCTTCAGCTATCGTTTTCATAGAGAAGGTGGGAGCAAACATTAAGGGAGAATACCACACAATGAAAGGTCTTAACGTGTCTAAGAATCACGCTAAAATAGATATTCTTGCTCTAAAGGCCATCGAGAGAAGTATAGCGGTTATCGGAATCGGCGATGGTGGAAATGAAGTAAGGATGGGAGTCTTAGAGGATGTTGTAAGAAGAAAGGTTCCTTACGGCAACGAGTGCACATGCCCCTGTAAAGGAGGCATTGCCTGTCACACTCCCTGCTCCTCTCTCATAGTCTCAACTACTTCTAATTGGGGAACATACATCCTAATCGCCGGGCTCTCTATTATCGCGAAAAAGGTGTCTACTACACTCACCTAAAGAGGAAGAACTCTTATTGAGAGAAGCTGTAAAAGCAGGATGCGTCGACGGCGTACTTGCGGAGAAAAGACTATCAGAGACTCGATACCTCTCGAAGAGAACCTAAATGTACTTTCTCTACTAAAGAACTTTACTGAAAGAATTACAGGTTCAAGCGAGAATACAGTTTTCTTTCACTAAGCCAGTTTACTTCATCTACACTATAACCGAGTCTCTCCACTCTAGACTTGTGCCACTCAAGATTACCTATTTCACTCAACAAGTGAGCATCTGAAGTAGGAGTAATTAGAACTCCCCTATCTATGCATAGTTTCAAGAAGTAATCTGAAGGATCTTTATGATGATAGTTCAGCTCTACTACGAGACCATTCTCGATTATAGCGTCTATTACCTCTAGGCAGTACTCGAGAGGAGGTCTGAGCTTAAACCAGCCTATATCAGTGGGATGAGCTAATACTAGCGCAAAATTCTCTTCAGCAACTCTCGCTAAAATTCTTCTCCACCAGTCATATAGCTCCGCGCCTCTAAGCTCTCTCGGATACTTGTGGACAGCCGCAACAACTACATCAAATTGCTTCAAAATACTGAGATCAACTACTGGCTTACCATCATAGTCAACATTCACCTCAATACCCGAAAGAACTTCAACAGGAGAAGACTTTCTGACAGCCGAAATATCCTTAAAGTACTTCTCCAGCCAACTAGGTTTTTTACAAAAACCGTGGTCTGTCAAAGCTATAATCTTCAAGCCCTTCTCATACGCCACGAAAGGATTCTTAGAAACAGATACATCTACCCCGCAGGGAGAGAAATTAGTATGTTGATGAAGATCTGTTAAAGGAAGCACACCTAGTGAAGAATACCCGAAAATATTTAAATAACGCTCATCAGCCGAAGCTGATTACATCACAGCTTCGGCCGTTCCCGTGCTCATCATCTACTTATCTATTCGTCTTAGGTAGTATTATTTTTTCTCTAATTTATTTTCGAGTATTTTGATCATTTCTCTGCTGTTGTCTAGCATATCGTGGTTATTGTTAAAGAATACATATATTCTACTGGGCTTTAATTCGATTATTTTAGCGGCTAATTCTTCGAGCTCTTCTTCTGTATACCTGTGCGCATACCACGCGGTTCTTCCGTGTGCCCTCAGGTATACAGCGTTACTTGTTTTGACAAACCAGGCGAAGTTAGGTGCGTCTACTGAAACTAGTGTGAGTCCTAGCTCAGTAAATCTCTCTAAAAAAGTATTGGTGATCCATGAGGGGTCTCTGACTTCTAGTGCAAATCTTTCCCCTAGATTTGTTTCATGGAAGAATTTCTCGAGTCTTCTAACATTAGTTTCGTTTAGACGGAAGCTTGGAGGCATTTGAAAGAGATAGAAGTCTATTAAGTCCTCAAGAGGATTGAATATGCTTTTAAATTTAAGCCATATATTAAGCGATTTTTCACTTAGCTTGTAAACATGCGTTATGATTCTATTGACTTTGATAGCCCATCTTATTCTACCTCTGCTTTTTCTAGCCCATGACAAAATCTGTCTTCTCCTGGGAAACGCGTAGAAGCTCATATTTAGTTCTACTGCATTGAGATTTGAGTGTAAAGAATACCAGTCGAAGCCTCCCGGGTTCCATGAATACGACCAACCAGATGTGCCAACGTATATTTCCACAGTTATTTAGTAAAGTGCGTTTAGAAAAACCTAGCTGTTTAAGAGTAAGTAGTTTCATCGTTCGCTTACCCGATGCCAGTAGAGCAAGCAAGTTTATTAAATAGTTTTCAGTAATATTCTCATGGAGAAAAATATTAAAGGATGGATTCTTGAGAAGCCAATAGGGGCTGGTAGTACTTCTATAGTGTATTTAGCGCACAAGGCGGAGGACTCTAAATTAAAGGCGGCAGTGAAAGTCTATAAGAAAGAAATAGAGCCTAAGCTGGAGGCTGTATTTACTAGAGAGATCTCAGCAATAGCGAAGCTGGATCATCCACATATAGTTAGAGTACTAGATTGGGGTACATCACCTTACTTCATAGCATATGAGTTACTCGAGAAAACTCTAGAGGAGAGAGTTTCTGAGGAACTACTTGGCTTTAATGAAGCTATGAACATATGGGTAGATGTGGCAAGTGCTATAGCTTATGCTCACTCACGTGGAGTTATTCACAGAGACTTAAATCCTAGAAACATAATGTTTGATGAAGAAAACTGTGTTAAAGTAGTAGATTTTGGGATATCGGCGGCTGTGACTGAGAAAATAAGAACTACTTTACTAAGGCCTGTAGCGGAAGAAGTAGGCTTAGGCACCTATTACTGGTCTGCACCAGAACAGTTTAAAGGTTATAGTGATGAGAGAAGTGATATTTATAGCTTAGGTAAACTCCTACACTACTTAGCTACTAGTGGTGGTATACTTCCTGATAAATTTACTAGAGCTCACCTAGATTCATATAATTATCCAGAAGAGCTAAAAGACATAGTGTACGAGAGTTGCAGAGAGAATCCTGCAGAAAGAATACAGAGTGTTGAAGAACAAATAGCAAGAGTAAACTCCGCTCTCTCTCAGGCAAAAGAGGTAGAGCTCCCTGAAGAGGAAGAAGATTACTTAGCTTTAGGAGACATGTACTATATATTAATGAACTATCCACTAGCTGAACACTACTACAAGAAGGCTCTAGCAGATAATCCGGAAGACACATTCATTCTGATGAAAATAGGAGATTGCTTGTTAAAGGAAGGTAAGTGGAGTGAGGCGGAAAAGTACTTAAGAAAAGTTCTTGAGAAAACTCCAAATAACGCGTATATGTGGTATTTACTAGGTTTATCACTGTATTATCAAGGTAAAATCAATGAGGCAGTAGAAGCTTTTAGAAACTCTGTCACACTAAACCCCTACTACTATAGCTCATGGTTGTGGCTAGGACTAGCTTCCGCGTACTTAGGGTTATCGGCACAGGCAATAAATGCCTTTAATCAAGCATACTGGCTGAATCCTCAATTCTCAATAAGTATTTCCTGTCCTGACTGCGGTGGAAGACTATTTTGGAACCCCTATAAGGGCACGTGGTACTGTCCAGCCTGTAAAAAATACTTCACAGTAGAGGAACTTATAGAAAAAATCTACGCAGGAGAGAGCTTCGGCTTCTTCATATACTGAAAGAAACTTGAAGATACATAATAGCAGGTCCGACAGAACATTCCTACTAGAGAAAAATTTAATTATTTGTAGATTGTAGGTTAGATTGCCCCGGTGGTGTAGCCCGGCTAAGCATACCGGCCTTTCGAGCCTCTAGCGGAGAAAGGTAAATTCCCTCTATAGCCGGAGGACCCGGGTTCAAAACTCGCGGGAAAACACCCCCCGAGGGAAAATCCCGGCCGGGGCACCACCATACTCCTTTTGGTTACATACAGTAAACGCTTTATTAGAGTGCGTAATATTTTCAGTAGTATGACGTCTCTGAGAGAAGTTAAGGCATTTGGAGGTATTGGAGCTATCTTATCAGTGCTTGTGTTTGCTCCTGGCGTGGGTGTATTCTGCTCAATTATAGGGCTAGTGCTGATACTTATAGCGGTTAAATATATTTCAGATATTTATAATGAACCTAAAATATTTAGAAATATAATTATAGCAATAATACTCTTTATAGTTAGTATAGTTGCTTTCTTCTTCGTATTCTTCAGCACAGTTGTGGGCTGCTTACTAGTGGCAGGGCAACAGCCTTCGGGAACATCTGGACTAGGAGTTATTTTAGGAGTAGTTACAGGAGTAGCCGCACTATGGGCTTGTCTAGTACTTGGAGGAGTCTTCATTAAAAACAGCTATGAGAGAATAAGTGTGCTCACAGGAGTAGATCTGTTTAAGACCATAGGGCTCTTATATCTTATAGGAGTTCTTCTCTTAATAGTTTTAATTGGAGTAGCTGTGCTGTTTGTTGCTAAAATACTTGAAGCAGTAGCTTTCTTTTCTATACCCGAAGAATATGAAAAAAGACCGTATAGTTTACAACAATTTACCAGTAAATAACTATAGTGTACTCGATAACTACTTCGGATTCTGGAGGAACTTCTACTTTGAACTCAAAGGAGTAGGCGTCTACTTTGATGTAGCTGTGTGTAGCTTCTACTATTTCCCAGTCTCCATAAGCATGTTCAATAACTGATATCACTGCTTTCTCGTCACCATAGTTTCTTAGAACAATTCTTATTTTCTGCCGAATAGTTTTCTCGCCTATCTTTTTAGACTCGACTATTTTTCTCTCTACTTTAATATCATATGCTACTCCGACGACTACTCTGACTGTACCGTTGGCCGGTGTATCTTCAACAGAGTCTTCTCCAATGAAAATAGGTACTTCGTCTTCAGTCAACTTGTAAAGCCTGTAAACACCCTTAGGTAAAGGCTTACCTAAAGTGTTATTGAAGGAGAGCGCCACGTATACTCTTGCTCCTTTCCTCACATAGTCTACGAAGAATTCCTTTAAGCAGTCTAGGTTCTTTGCAGTAATGAAGACTATGTTCTTGCTCTCACCACTCCTAATAGTGATTTTTCTATCTAAGCTAAAAACATAGTATTCGAATACTTTTCTACTAGTGAACTGTTCCCGCAGACCACTTTCAGCTAAAGCTTTCGTCAAATACACTTGCCTATTAGAAACAAAGTTTACTTCGCCAGCGAGGAGCTTTAAGTCAATGTTCTCTAAGTCTATGCCAGCATTATTGTCCACTACCGCCCATCCTACGAACTCCAGTATTTTTCCATTTTTCTCATCTATAAGCAGAGAGTACTGCGGAGTCCACTTTAAGCTCTTAGTTAAGTAAATAAGCTCTAGACAGTATTTCCCACTTTTCTCAGCCTCAACGAGTATCTTCAGTGTAGGCTTTACTATGAAGTCGCTTGTATTGGCTCCAATAGATATGGATCTGACTTTATTCAAAAACACTATCTTAATGGTATTGTTTTCTGAAGAAAGTATTAAGCTACTTCCATCAAATGCTAAGAGTACGCCCTCTATTTTCTTGTCTTCCATCTCAACAAGTATCTTCTTGCCTATAGACCTTGAAAGCAGCTTAGAATAGCTCATTAAGTCGTAGTCATAGGTATGCTCAAGTATCTTCAGCGAAGTATTCGCACTCTTTACTATAATACTATAAGGAATTATTTGAGAAGGAATATCTGCGAATACTAGCTCATTTAATCCCTCGCTGAGCTCTACTACTCTTATTTCCTTAATTAAGGCAAACCCCTGATAATACACTACGACGCTTCTCTCGATTGCTGAATGCTTGCTTGAATAGAGGCATAAAGACGTAGCTACCAGCAGGACTGCTAACACGACTGCTACTAGACAAAGCTTTTTCATCAACAGATATACTGCGCGAAGAGAATTAAACCTAGAGTACAGTACAGCTGTACGAAGAGATTGTACAGTAAACAAATTATACCCTAGCTTTAATTATAGAAAACTGTGTTAAGAGGAGTAGTTTTGGCTTTACTGGGAGCAGGTGTACTGTTTCTCGGTGTAATATTCGTTATAGCGTCTGCTGCTCCAGGGAAAATATACAGGCTTCCCATAGGGCTAGTATTGACCGCTGTGGGCTTAGTTCTCCTATACATAGGCTTTAAGCCTAAACCAACAGTATATGAAGTTAAAGTCACGTGGAGTCCAGGAGGCAAAGTGGCAGCAGTTGAAGTAAAGTGTCCTAGATGCGGAGCTAGCATTAAGAATATTGAGCCCGGAAAAGAGTATGTCGAGTGCCCGTACTGTGGAGCGACACTAAAGCTAGTCGAAGAGCCTATATGGTAGCTCAAGGACCAAAATGTCCAAGCTGAGTCTGAACTATTACTTTCCTTAAGCCAGTGTCGTTAAGTATCTTTTTAACTTTAAGCATCTCGAAGACACTAGGGCGCTTCAAGTCTCTTCTCCTAAATGCTGGAAAATAATCTAGCACACATACTTGAATCTCAGGGTCTATTGAAGCAAGCTTTTCTCCAGCCTTTGCTACCTCATCCAAACTAACTAGATCTTTATTGTAGACTAGCCCAACTCCTAAATATACTCTATCCCCGTAGTGGTCCACAATATACTTTATCGCGCTCCAAGAGGTTTTCAGATACTTTTCAGCGAGCTCCCCGTCTACTAGACCTGTTATCCTCATATACGACTCAACACTCACGCACTTCGGCTCAACACCAATATTATTGCATCCTGCCTCAACTAGTTCATCAATATAGTCTGGTGTGAGCAGAGTCCCATTACTATCCAGGTGTAGCCGCCTTTTCTTACCTTTGTTTAATTCTTTCAGAGCTCTGAAAAACTCTATGAGCCACCTTCTATTGAGTGTAGGTTCTCCACCACTTATAGCTAATCCCGACACACCGTAGTAGTCTCCTACAGCCGTAAGTCTCTCAGCAGCCTTTTGAGGAGTTAAAGGCTCTGTAATATTATCGTAAGTCACGTGCCAGTTCTGACATTGAGGACACCTTAAATTACATCCTGCTACCCATATAGCAGCCTCAATGAACTTCCCCCTTCTCTTCTCATAATACGGCGTAGCTTTCCCTCCCACAGTATGAGGCTCAGGACCATGAACTATTCTAAGCGGTACTTGCTCCCTGACATCAGTAGATATTTTCATTCCTTCTTCAAGAGGCGTGATACACGACCTCTCTAGACTACCGTTAATTTCTACTGCACAGCTCCAGCAGCCTCCTGTGCGGCAAGGCGCGTGTATTCGTGCCTCGTTTGGGTATACTCCTATACTGTAGCCAGCTAGCTCTATCGCCTTAAGAACAGTTATTCTCTCGGGCATAGAATACTCTACATCATCTATTTCAACTCTGATTTCTCTCCTAGCACTAGTATCTTCTACTATTTTTCTCGCCTCATAGGGGCACGAAAAGAAGCATGAAAGACAGCCTACGCATGCTCCAGGACTATAGCATAAATTCACAGTACTGCATGCTCCACACTTAACACATTTACTTTCATCTATGATACACTTATAGAACTTTATATCCACACAATAATAGAGTATACCTGAATATTATTTCTTATAGGCTACTCGAAAATATCTATCAGTCTGCCCAACCAGAGAGTAAGCACTGAAACAAGTTTATGCTGGTCTTCCTCCGAGGGGTAGTCTTCCTTTACGCTATAAAGTCTCAGAGCATAGTCTCTCATCTCTTCAGAAAGTCTTAGTACCTCTTCCCTAGATTCCCTGCTTACTAGGGAGCTTATTTCTCTCAAGTAGTTTCCCGACTTTCTTATATTCTGTGCAATGTAGCTCCAAGGTAAGGGGTTTCCTGAAAGTATTTTGATGAGCTCGTCGAGAATATCATATGTTTTAAGCAGCAGGTTTAGCTTATAGAAGTCGCTGTGCGAGAACAGTACTGCTAAAGTCCAGATAGGCGCTATATCTATGAAGGGAAGAAGATCTAATACTACTGTCAGCGCTAGGATAGCTGCTATCTTGTCTACTATCTTTGGCTGAAATGCCCTAAGAGTATTCATTTTAACCAGTAGGACTATCGAGACGCCTGTGAGAAGATCTAGAGCCGTTTCAATAAAATTGGGAGGGTTACCTAAAATATCGATAATATCGTTCAAGAGAGCTAAAGTAAGCGCTTGAAGCCACAGCGATGAAGAAAATTCTCTATTCACAGGGTATATTTACATGAATTGTTTATCTCCTTTACTCTTCCGGGATAGGTAAGCTTATTTCCTGTGTTAGTAGAGGATCTTCCGTGCCTCTGAGCAGCTTCCTCCAGCATTCTTCAAGTTCTCCAAGGAGCTTCAGTGCTGTTTCACGGTCTTCATATGCTAAGTTGTTCTGCTCTAATGGATCTTTCTCCATGTCAAATAGTTCTAAGTAGCCTGCAGGTCTGCCGTAAGGATCCGGCCTCAGCGTCTCAATAAGTTTCCATTTTCTCGTTCTGATAGCTCTCTTAGTCATTCTCGTGTTTTCCATTAATAGTACTCTATCATATCCGCTCCAATCACCCTCAATCAATTTCACTAAGCTCTTGCCGTAGATATTATCTCTCATGGGGCAGTTTGCTATATCAAGTATTGTTGGAACAATATCTGTATGCTGTACAAAAGCCTCTACTACAGTCTCTTTAGGTATCTTATCAGGATACCTGAGTATTAGGGGTATTCTAACGTCCCATTCATATAAGCCATGGTGGTCATAGAATATATTGTGCTCCCCCATACTTTCTCCATGATCTGCCGTGATGATTACTAGTGTATCATCTATTATTCCAAGCTCTTCTAGTTTCTCGTAAATTTTCCTAACTTTATCATCTGTATAGAGTATCTCTGCATCATATAGAGCCCTTATATAATCAGGGTTCCTAATACCCTTATCAATGAGCTTGCCCATCCAGCCTTTTAGTAAACGTCTACCCCAAACAGTCTTCTCTAGTCTCTCCTTTAAGTCTCCTTGGTAAGGATCCCCCTTGAATACTTTCTTGACGAGATCTTCGGGCGGATAGTAGGGAGCATGAGGGTCCCAGAAGTGGATAAATAGGAAGAACTTCTTGTCTTTATACTCTTTGCTCCACAGCTCCAGAAACTCTATTGTTTTCTTCAGAACTATTTCTCCACTTATCTTTATTCCTTTAGAGATAACTACTATGCCTCCTGTCGCATAATAGTAGTCGTATCCTCGAATAAACCATTCTCCTCCCTTCATTATCGCCAGGTTGTCTGCAGCTGCTGTAATGTAGTCCTTTCTCTTCAGTAGCTCACCAACGAGAAGTATGTCTTTGCTCAAGAATCTTGATCCCGCGTGGCAGACTATTTTATGGTGTAGCGGATGCGTCCCTGTGAGCATAGTAGTATATCCTGGATGTGTGGGTATGGCAGGTGCGTAAGCGTATTTGAAGACAGCTCCCTCAGAGGCTATTTTATCCATGAAGAGGCTTGTTTTCACCTTATATCCATAGCAGCTTAAATGATCTGCTCTTAGAGTATCGAGCGCTATGAGTATCACATTTGGTCTATCTTCTAGCATACCTATAATTGGCTAGATGGCGATATAAGAGTAAGCTATAGCTTAAATCAGTTTTCTACGTACATAAAATACTATGTCAATTACACAGCGTATAGTGATTATCGGATACGGGACAGCTGGATGGAGTGCCTCCGTCTCAGTTCAACAGACCAGTAGGAGAGCAGAAATTACTGTATTTGAGAAAAGACCCTACGCTCTTTATCATCCATGTTCACTACCTGAGGTCATTGAAGGAAAATTTCCTATAAACGCGATAGTCAGCAAAGCTATACCTAAATCAAAATGCCTAAGAGTATTCATTAATACACTTGTGGAAGAAATAGATGTAGAGAGTTCTAAAGTAGTGGCAAGAAATCTCAAGACAGGAGAGAAAATAGCCGTAGAGTATGATAGACTAATACTAGCGCTAGGCTCTGTACCTCATATTCCATCCTCAATAGAGATAAAGTGTAGTGAAGGAATTTATTCACTTAAGTTTATAGAAGATGGAGTAAAATCGAGAGAGCTTCGAGAAAATATAGTAGGGCAATCGTCGGCGGAGGAGCTCTTGGAATAGAAGTAGCGTACGCTCTTGCTAAAAAGAATCTAAGCGTTACTCTACTAGAGTATTTTCCACACTTAATGCCTAGCAAACTAGATAGAGATTTTTCTAAAATAGTAGAAAAGTTTCTCAAAGACCAGGGAGTTGAAGTAGTGACAGGAGAGAAGGTAGTAGAGATAGGGGGCTTTGAGGGAGATAGATACGTAGCTAGAGAGGATAAAGTGTTTAGAGGAGACTTTGTAGTTGCTGCAACAGGATTTAAGCCATACATGAGTCTTGCGGCTTAAATGATTAAAAGAAAAATTAAGTAGATTTGGCTTTAACCGTATTATGATAAAATAAGGTTTGCTAGTATTATCAGCACTGCTATTATAGCTAGTATGCCGAACAAATATCTTCTAGTCAGCATCATGTCTAGCGCTATCTTAAGTAAAAGAACTACTGGTGACACTATGAGCACTAGAATACCTACTTTAGTCAGAGTAGGGCTGAGCATTAGGTACTGAGATACTAGGCCTAGGGCTACCAGTATGAGACTGAATGTGAGGACTAGTTTTAGGAGACTACTTGTTTTCATGCTAGACACCTATGCTTGACAATATTAAGCGAATAGAAGCATAGAGTAGTATTCCTGCGAAAATGAGTCTTATCCAAAGGCTCTTAACTTTTACTTGAGTCTTTGCTCCCATTGTGGCTCCAAGGATAAAGCCTATGATTACTATTGATGTTAGACTCGGCTCCATGAATCCCTCCTTAAAGTAGACTAGGGCTGATGTAGCAGCAGTTATCCCTACCATAAAGGAGCTCGTAGCAGTAGCTGCTTTGATAGGTATTCCTCCTACTATACACATTAGAGGCATTTTGATCACACCTCCACCTATTCCTAGAAGAGCCGATAGTGTTCCTGCGAGAAAGCTGCCTGCTATAAGAAGAGGACTATGAGACACTTTGTACTTCACTTCTCTCTCAAGATTTTCATCGTAGTATTCTCCGCTCAACTCTAGTTTTCTCGCTATGGAGTCTTCTTCTCGAGACCTGTGTTTAAGTCGACTTGATAGAAGCATGTATATAGCTATTACCGGGAAGACAAAGCCCATAATTAGCTTCAGTATCTTTACCTCGATTACTTGGTATATAATTGAGCCAAGAACGGCGCCCGCCGTAGAGGGGATTTCTAGAAGTAAGCCTAGTTTTACATTAACTACACCTTTCTCTAGGTATACTCGGGTAGCTGCAAGCGATGTGGCTACTGCTACTGCCACACCTATAGGTATTGCTGTCTTAACGTCAACTCCATAAAACACTATGAGTGTAGGTACTAGCAGACTACCTCCACCTATTCCAGCTATAGCGCTTACAAACCCAAAAGCCAGCGCGGTAAGCAGTACTAGTATCTCTTTAAGCACTTTAATGAAATTATGTACTGTAATATATTATTTGTGCAGCCCTATGATAGCTCTTTTTCTTTTCAAGTAGTAAAGGTAATTGCGGTACGATATGTCTGGCGGGACTCTATGGTCGACGTGGGGAATATATCCTCCTTCTTCGATGAGAGCTTTAACTCTCTCAAGTTCTCTGTCTATTGCCTTAGGACCTTCTATAAGAGCGAACTTATCTATCCCACCCATTAACAGCAACTTTCTACCATATTTCTCTCTGAGCTCCACCGGATCTACACCAGCTCTTCTCTCTAAAGGAAATAGGCAGTTTATACCTGCTTCAAGCCAGAGCGGGACTAAGTCGTTAATGTTTCCGTCAGAATCGAGTATGTTTAGCCAAACGCCTTGGTCTTTCAAATATGAAGTTATTTTCTTGTACTCAGGAACCATGAACTCCTTGAATAGTCTCGGAGAAAGCATAGGACCTCTATTATAGCACATGTCTTCCCACCAGTGCGCGTAGTCAATGTCAGCTACTTTAAGAGCTAGACGTACTGCCTTAAGCATCATTTCTGTTCTAAAGCGGAACATGTCTCTTATTAAGTCAGGGTCTCTGTAGAAAGTCTTGAGGAGAGTTTGAAGCCCCATCAATCCTCTAGCCCACCCAAAGTATCCGCCAGCATTTACTCCTAGAGGATAGTCTCTGTTTTTCCACTTCTCCTTAAGCTCATCTATATTGTCTGGCAGCCTTATTTCATCTAAGTTGTATCTAGCCTTATATTCTTCCCAGCTATCCCAGTCTTTCACAGGGAATTCTATGTACTGCGGAATGCTACACCCCTTACCCCTTTTAAATTTCTTACATATCACTCCACTTGGTTCTCTAACAACTACTACTTTATCGTCCTCATAGAATACCTCTTCTTCAAACTCCCTAAAGGGAATGATAACTGGAACTTTGTAGCTATACCAGGCTTCAAAGCCAAAGTATTTATCTGCTGTATCATTGTCGACGACGTACTCAGGTAAGCCTTCTTTATGCCACCTGACTAGCGTGTCCTCCCAGTACCCGAACTCAACATCAGGGATATGGTCTACTTCCTTGTACTCAAAGACTCTGAGAAACCTTTCTCTCATGCTGAGCTTAAGTGAGGGATTTATTATACCTCTGCGAGCCACTAGAGAATAGCCTTTTTCAATTATATTAGACTACCTTAGTAGCTCTCTTACTAACTACTTTATTCGAAAGAAATATTTCTTCGTGTAAGATATTTAGAGAAGATGTCGAGAAAGATTATTGTCCTTCTACTGCTTACAGCACTTATCTTAATAAGCTCTATTAAGTGTCAAGAAAAACTATTCTATATTGAAAAAGAGTGGTGTCTTCTCTCTATAGAAAAGTCAGGCGACGTATTCCTCTTATACAACATTACAGTGAAAGTCATTAAAGGCAGTATTAAGAGCTATGTATCAATTGGAATACCTTGTCCAGACTTCTCAGTTCTCGAAGCATATGAGCTTGAGACAGGAGCTAAGCTGAAATACAAGAAAACAGTAGACCGCAGCTCTGGAACATACTTGGTCACGCTTTATGTAAGCAAGCCAATATATGCTGGTGAAGCCCGAACGTTTATTCTCCGTGTTATCTTAGAGAACTTTATTTATGAAGACAAAACTAATCCAGGTAATGTTGGGCTACTCTTTAAGCCCTGTTGGTGGGATCCCAGCTACTTTTCTGGTATAGGCGACTTAAGAGTAAAAGTAGTACTACCAGAGGATGTCGAGAAAAATGAAGTCAAGTGTACTCCATCTTATGATAATGTCTTTACTGAAGAAGGAAGAGTAGCGCTTTACTGGGAGAGAAGGAACCTTCCAGCTGAACATAAATTCTCAGTTGGAGTATCGTTCCCGAAGAAATATGTTGAAAAATACGTGTCGTTAGAAGAGGAGGAGGGCTTTGAAGATCTCTTAGAAATAATAGTCACACTATTCGTATTAACTGTAATAGCTCTATGCTTCATAGCATCTTTCATAGGCTTTTTTGCGAAATCCACCTACGAGAAGCCAGCGTTTATGATAGAGGCTTTAGGTCCTCGTAAAGGGCTTACAGCAGTTGAGGCAGCTTACTTGATAATGAAGTATAGGCGAAGAAGGGACTACGGTAGGATACTCTGTATGATATTATTTGGTATGATAAAGAAGGGTTTTGCTAGAATACTGAGTTACGAGCCTCTTAGAATATGGATTGACCGCGATAAATACCGCTTGATGAGGAGCTATGAGAGGGCCTTCGCTGACGCAGTACTAGAAAACGGTGAGATAGATTCACGGCGCCTAGTTAAAGTATTCAGAGCCTTAGACCGCTCTCTGAGAACAAAGATGAGAGGGTACTGCGTTAAAGAGACGGTCGAGTACTACGAGGATATCGTGAAGAGAGCATGGGAAATGGTGGAAGAGGCGAGGTTACCTGAAGAGAGATTTAAGACGCTTGCAGAGAACCTAGAATGGCTCCTATTAGATGAAGAGTTCTCGACTAGGATAAGACATGTACCTGAAGTAGTGGTGAGATACGACCCCTACTGGGATACCTATTACTGGTGGTATTGGCGTAGTCTCCCGCTGCCGCAGCAGCCAGCAGAAGAAGTAAGTTTAGTAAGAGTCGCTGATAATATCGCAACAGCTGTAGAGAAGACTACGTCTGAAATAGCCTCGAGGATAGAGGAAGTAGCTGACAAAATTACTAGAATCTTTGAGAGGGAGAGTGAAAGTGGGTCTAGGTCTACTAGCTCACGTTCATACAGTGATATTGGCTGTGTATGTGCCTGTGTTTCCTGCGCATGTGTATGTGCTTGCGTATCGTGTGCTTGCGCGTGCGCTAGCGGTGGCGCAGGGTGATCACTATGATTAAGAAAACTAAGTTTATTTCATACATTGACGAAGATTCAGGACTACACATGCACTTAAGACTTAATCCTGATGGTACGGGAGTTCTTATAATAAATGCTTCCAAAGTAGTCTACTTGAATAAATCCGCGGCTTTCTACGTCGAGCAGATGTTCAAGGGAGCCAAGCCAGAGGAGGCTGCTAAAAGGGCTTTAAAGAAGTTTAAAGGAGTGGATTTCAATGAAGCTAAGCAAGATTACCTCGAGGTAGTGAACAAGACACTGAGTTTAGCTTTTAGTAAAACATGCCCTATATCAAGTCTAGGATTTAGGAGAATAGACCCCTTTACCTTTAAGCCTTCAGCACCATACAGAGTAGACTTAGCGATAACATATGAATGCAATAATGCTTGTATTCACTGCTATAGTTCTTCTCCTAGAAAATCACCGGAGAAGAAAGAGCTCAGTACTAGTGACTGGTTTAAGGTAGTAGATAAGCTCTTCGAAGTAGGTGTACCCTATATCTCTTTCACGGGAGGCGAGCCTACCCTAAGAAACGACTTAGAGAACTTAATATCATATGCTCAGAGAAAAGGCTTAGTCACGGGACTAGTAACTAATGGGCGTAAACTACGCGATAAACACTACTTACACAGACTAGTCTCAGCAGGACTTGACAGCATACAGATAACACTAGAGTCTCCAGACCCTGAGACCCATGATAAAATAACAGGCGTCAATGGAAGTTGGAAAGAGACTGTTGAAGGAATAAAGAACGCTGTCAAAGAAAACATTTACGTAGACGTCAATACGACTTTAACAAAGATGAACATAGACCAAGTAGAAGAATGGGTAATTTTTCTAAATAATCTAGGAGTAGAAAACATATCCATTAATAAGTTAATATACTCAGGTAAAGCACTAAACCTCATCAAAGAGCTTGAGCCTCCCGTAGACAAGACGAGAGAGGCGCTAATGAAGGTAAAGGAGCTTGCAGAAGACCTTGGAATGAAGTTCACGTGGTATGGTGTCACCAAGTACTGTGAATTAGACCCTGTGGAACTGGGTTTAGGAATAAAGACTTGTTCAGCCGCACTCTTAACTCTGGCAATAGAGCCTGATGGAACAGTAATACCCTGCCAAAGCTACTTCCATCCTCTAGGTAATATTCTAAAAGACAAATGGAGTAAAATATGGAATCACGAGCTCTGTCTTCATATTAGAGAGCGAGCCTATGCTCCCTCTCAATGTGAAGGATGCCCTAAATTCGCGATATGTGGTGGTGGCTGCCCACTAGAAATAACTTATACTCGGTAAACCACAGCCTTTTTCGCGACAAAAGGCTTTAACCAGTCCTTATCCCAGAGCTCATGGTATTTTATAAGATATTTTCTAAACGATGATTCAAGAAATATTTCTTTATAAACGGGCTTAGCTTTATACTTCTTTAAAACAGTTTTAGTCAACATAAACATTTCTTTAACAGACAGCTGGCTTGTAAAGGCTACTCCATCTTTAGAGCAGTATATACTATATATGTGGGGCACTAAAGCTAGTTTTAATGCGAGGTCTTCAGCATCAAAGCACTCGAAAACATGTAGTCGTAACGGATAGTCACTCACCTTCCTATAGGGTTTAACGCTATTGCCTATCCAGAGAGGTAGTACGTGTTTTCTGAAGTGATAAGATAGTGCTTGAATAGTAACACTACTACTATTACTCCTATTGATTTTCTGGAGAATTTCTGTAAGCGGTGTAAAGGCGTACTTCTCTTTGAAAAACATTATTTGCATATCGTATTTATCTATATGTCTTCTATCAGGCATATTCCACTTATAATCAACTTTAGAAAGCTTGTAGTAGTTCACTTTAAGTCCTTCATGTGTAATATTTATGACACCTAGCTCCAAGGCTATATCAGGTCTCCAAAATAGCTTTTCCTCGCCAATAAATTTGAATAGAGGCTGGTAGACGAATAACTCAATGTACTCGTTTACATACGTCTCAGGAATAAGTCCTGATACCATGTACCACTCATTGCAGTCTACTAGAGCTGTTCTAGCAGAAACAGTATACGCTGGAAGTCTATAAGGAGGTTTAGTGAAAAATAGGATAGTTGGCTTCAGCCCTACGGCTTTTTTAGAGGTACAAAAACTTATACTAATTTGGGTGGACAGGCTCTTTAATCTTCTCGATACAGTGCTCTGAGGTAGATTTACTCTACGAGCTAGCTTAGATATATCTAATGAGCACGGGATACTGGTGATTATCAGCCAGTCCCTAGGGCTTAGCTGAATAGTCTCCCCCCGCACCTAGGGGGTCTAGGTCAGGGTTTTCTTCTCCTCCTGGAGGAGGATCAGGATCTGATCCACCGTCGCCGCCATCAAGTGGCTGTGCTGAGGGTCCTGCTATTATTACTTTAGTTATCAGCACTGCTGCTATTATTAGTAACGCTAAGAATTTCCTGTTCTTAAACAGGGTCTTAAGAAATATCTTAGTTTTATTCATAGTCGTGTATATAATTGGAAGACTGGTATATAAACTTTTTCCCAGATATTCCATGAAAAAGTAATTTCTTGATTAAATGCACAAGGGTGTTCCTATTAGCATTAGAAGGTACATCTGTTAAAATGAATGATTAGCCAAGTATCATTATTTAACTATTTTTTCGAAAAACTACCTACTGCGCCGAAAATATTCTCTACTGCATAAAATTGGACATTCTTTCTTTTATAACAAGCTAATAGAATATATTTCCAATTCATAAGAAAATCCAGGTCAGAAAAACTTAACTACCGAAAGCCTATTCTCCTACGTGTTATAAATTCAAATAAAATATTTTTCCACGACTGTTTTATCATAAAAATGAAAGACCTAACTATAGTTTTCAACTACCCAGACGAACAAATAATGCCTAATAAATGTCCACAAATAGTTTTAGAAGAAATCAGAGGACAAAATACCCTCTTCTTCGTGTCTCATAGCCACTCCGATCATTTTACGAAGAAAATCTTTGCCTTAGCTAAACAGACTAAAGAATATATTTTCATACTATCATATGACGTGTCTCAAAGGTACTCAATGCCCTCTAACGCAATTATAATGAGGCCTGGAGATAGAGTTTCCTTATTAAAAATAAGCGTGGAGGCTTTCGACAGCAGTGATTTAGGAGTCGCTTATATGGTCTACTTAAATAATCTACATATTTTTCACTCAGGAGACTTATCAGACTGGTCGAGAAAAGAGCTGCCTCCTGAAGTAAATAAGTGAGTGCGAGAAGTGTACTACAGAGAGCTGAGTAAACTTGAGAAGTATGGAGTAGATATAGCTTTCATAAATACTGTCCCCGGAATAAGCTACTGGACTGGCGCTATAGTTTTTATAAAGCGAGTTAGACCTAAGCTAGTAGTACCAATGCACTTACGTGGAGAAACAGTGGTCATAGATTATTTTTGAAGGATCTCGAGAAGGAGGGACTACGTACTGAAGTATTTAAGTACAAGGCTGCTGGAGACACTTATCTCTTCTATGTACACTAGTGTCTTATATTTAGGAGGCGTAGTATTCTGTGTATAGAGTATTTGTAGGAGGACTTAAACATGAGTCAAATAGCTTCAGTTCTCTCATAACCTCTATTAAAGACTTCACTGTTTTATCGCCTAGCGAAGTTCTAGAAAAAGAGTACTCTACTTACCTAAGGAACACAGGATTTGAAGTAGTTTCCACGATAGTGGCGTACGCTCCTCCAGCAGGACTAGTAGAAAAACACGCTTACCTAGAGCTCAAAGAAAGAATTCTCCAGGACTTAGAGAAAGCGAAGAAGCTAGATGGAGTATACTTAGATCTTCATGGAGCAATGGAAGTAAAGGATCTCGGAAGCGGTGAACTCGATTTAGTCAAGAGCATTAGGGAGATAGTAGGCTATGATATCCCTATTTCAGCCAGCTTTGATCTACACGGAAATATTCCGGCAGAACTTGTAGAAGAGCTAGATATATTAGTAGCTTACAGAACCGCGCCTCATGTAGATGCAGAAGAGACTAGACTTAAGGCAGTATCACTTCTTGCGAAGCAAATCAAGAAGAAAGTCAATACTTCCCGCGCCATAGTAAAGCCGCCAATGCTCTTACCTGGAGAATACTTCGTGACGCTATTTGAACCAGCCTCTTCTATCATGAAGCTCTTGCCGGAAATAGACTCTAAGCCCGAAATAGTAGTATCTTCGCTCTTCGTAGGCTGTGCGTGGACAGACGCCCCCTACTCTACACCCAGCGCAGTAATCGTAGCCAGTGAAAACAACTATGAGAAAGCTCTCTTAGAAGCTAAGAGACTCGCACAAGAAGTATGGAGGAAGAGAAAAAAGTATAGACTAGACGTAGAGGCGGGAGAACCTGAAGAGATAGTAGATAAAGCCCTGCAGTCTATCAAGAAGCCTGTTGTTATTTCAGACTCAGGCGACAACGTGACAGCTGGAGGTGGAGGAGACGTACCACTAATGCTAGATATCTTACTGAGAAAAAACGCTAGTAAAGTCCTCGTAGCAGGACTATTTGATATAGAATCTTTCAAAAAATGTCGAGAAGCGGGAGAGGGAAGTAAAGTCGAGTTAGTTCTAGGAGGAAAAATCGACAAGATTTATGGCTATCCGCTAGAGGTAGAGGCGAAAGTAATGAAGACTACTGAAGAAGAGGTTCTCATTAGAGTAAAGAAAGTAGACGTAATAGTATCCTCTAAGAGAAAACCCTACATAAGCCTAGAAGACTACGCTCCGCTAAAGATAGATCCTAAAAACTACAATATTGTCGTAGTCAAACTAGGATACCTCTTCTCAGACATAAGAAAACTAGCAGCAGTAGCATATATGGCACTAACACCAGGCTTCACCTACCTAAAAATAGAAGAACTACCATACAGCAAAGTAAAAAGACCAATATACCCCCTAGACAAAGACTTCGAGTGGACTCCCTAATAAACTATTAATTTCCTGAAAACATAGTAAGTACTCGTGAACACAGAAACATTAGGCATTCTTAAGAAACTCGTAGAGGCGCCCAGCGTCTCAGGCTTCGAAAACACTGCTAGAAAAATAGTAGCAGACTTTATGAGAGAAAAAGATCTCGAAGTAAAAGTAGACGTTTTAGGAAACGTCATAGGCTCAGCAGGTCAAGGAGACTTGAAAATCATGATAGCAGCACACCTAGACATAGTAGGCTTCATGGTAACCTACATCGAAGACAACGGCTACATCAGGTTCGCATCAAGAGGCTTTGACGCTAGGGTAGTCTATGGGCAACATGTAGTCCTACACACACCTAAAGGGAGGGTTTATGGAGTAGTAGCGGCAAAAGCAGCCCATCTCACGAGACCAGATGAGCGCGAAAAAGCGGTAAAGATAGAAGACATGGCAATAGACATTGGCGCTGAGAGCAGAAAAGAAGTAGAGGAACTAGGCATAAAACCCGGTACACCCATTTCTCCGCCTCTTATACTGAGAAAACTTGTAGGAGATAGAGTTCTAGGAGTAGGACTCGACGATAAAGCAGGAGTAGCGTCAATGCTTAAAATACTAGACTACATTAACTGCCAGGAACTACCTTTGAAGCTCTACATAGTAGCAACCTCGCAAGAAGAGCTAGGTCTAAGAGGAGCCACAGTAGCAGCCTACCGAATCAAGCCCCATATAGGTATAGCCATAGATGTCACACACGGATTACAGCACGGTGTAGACGCGCGGAAAGTAGGTGGAATAAAGCTAGGGAAAGGTCCAGTAATCGGAATAGGACCAAACTTTCATCCAAAAATTGTAGAGACTCTAGAAGAGGCTGCTAAGAAAGCCGAAATACCGTATCAGCTAGAGCCTATTTTCGGAAGCTCAGGCACAGACGCAGCTGTAATACAACTCTCAAGAGAAGGTGTAGCTACAGGACTTGTATCAATACCGCTGAAGTATATGCATAGCTTCGGAGAAATAGCTTCTTTAAACGACATAGAGAACACAGCAAAACTCCTCGCTCAGTTCATCAAACTAGTGGCGGCAAACACGCAGGAATACTGTTTCGAGTAAGCTGTTCAATAAATTTAATGATTTTTAATTATTTTCAAACAAATGTCTACGAAAGATTCTGTGAAAAGTTAGTAATATAGTAGCTAAGTATATATTTCAGCTTAATATAGAGTATTTGTATGCCCAAATATAGAATTAAAGTAGATAAAGAGACTTGTATAGGATGCGGTACCTGTGCTGCTTTATGTCCAGACTACTGGGAGATAGGCGATGATGGAAAAGCGCAGCTAAAGGGAGGTGTCACAGAACTAGTTGTAGAAGAACTGGGCTGTAATGAGGAAGCTAAAGATAGCTGTCCTGTAAATGCTATAACGATAGAAGAAGTCACTGAGTAGGCTTTTTCTTAAACATACTCTCATAAAATTTGTCTAGTTCTTTTTCAATATCAAGTGGAAGAGGCTCTGGTTCGTGTTCTCTGATTATTTTATCGACAAGGAGATGTGCTGTTTCTAGCGCAGGCCTAGATTTGCCTATTTTCCAGTAGTATCTAGGCGATCGATCGAAGACTTTAGGGAAGTAGTGTTCTTTTCTCAAGTGTTTGACAGTGTGTCTCTCCTTAAGGAATGTTCCAGTAAAGCCTACCCTGGAGATAACATCTACTGCTAGTGTCTCTTCTGTTATCTCAAAGCCTCTTAGGAGTCTGAGTAGGTATCCGCAGACATCGTTGTCTAAGACGAGTTTTTCAAGCGACTGAGTATTCTCGAACTCTAGCATACCTGGTCCTGAGACTACATTAACTCGCTTCAGTACAGCTATGATTCCACTTAAAGAAACTTCAACGCCAGCCTGATAGTCTAGTGTCTTTGAGTCGCTTATAGCCATGTATGCGTGCGTAGGTAAGCCAAAATACTTTGCTATTTCGATGTAGGCTGTCGAGAGAAGTAGAGTCTCAGGGCTCACTATATTTGCTGTCCCGTACCTCATGCAGAATTCGCAAGGACTTCCACCATATATTACGGGAGAGCCTCTTCTAGCTAACTGTGCTAAGACTATGCCGGAAAGTGCTTCAGCGTGGTGTTGAAGGAGGGAGCCCGCGATGGTTACTGGACTAGTGGCGCCTAGTTGGGGCATGGGTATTATTTCTATGGGAATACCTCTTTTCGCGCAGTCGATTAGGTTCTGTGAAGTAATATAGCTCCACTTAAGTGGTGGGCTGGGGCAGACGTCGAAAATAGCGTAGGGCTTCTTCTCATAGTCTCCTATAACTATTTCTAGCATCTTAGCCATGTCGTAAACTCCGTCTACTGAAAAGGCTCCGGTCACAACAGGCTTAATAGTATTTTTCAAAACTATATAGAGTCTCACGCGGTCTCTAAGCCTTATGGGGACGTCTGAGGGTACTAGAGCAGTGCTCTGCAACTTAATGTTTTTTAGTGCATCAACTAGTTTAACTAGCTTAGCTAAGTCGTTTAAGGTAGGAGACCTAGGCTCAGTAGAGCCGTAGTCCAGTATTTTAGTAGCCGCTGATCCTGGGTCAAAGTATACTTCATCGCCTCCTATCTCAGCATAGGGCCTGCCTTTTCTATCGTATAGCAGTACTCTTGAAGGAGTACTCTTTAGACAGTATTCGACGAGATCTCTCGGGATTTTAACAACTTTGCCTTTAATAGTTGCTTCTGCATTAGAGAGGAGTTTGAGAGCCTCTTCGTTATCGATGTATACTCCTGTTTTCTCGAGAATTTCAAGAGCTTTCTCGTGTATAATCTCTATGTCGCTTCTCTCGAGTAGCTTTAGGGAGGGAGCTGGCATAGATAATATACTGTGAAAGATAATATAAGGAAGTTCTATTAGTAGTGAGGCTACTTTACTCTAGTCTTGTATATTTCTTCGATGATATGAGCTACTTCGTTGAAGCTTCACTTAGAGTTGTTTATTACTGCGTCGTATAGGTCTGCGTCAATCTAGTCTTTTCTATAAAGCCTGTACACCAGGTTTTCAGCGTTCTTCATCAGAGTTTCTTAAAGCCTTTAGTGCCTCTTCAATAGATATGTTTCTTCTCTTAGCTATTCTTTCGGCTCTAAACTGAACTGGAGCCCATAGAAACACCTTAATATCTACATTAGGAGTATCAAGTACTAGGAAAGCTACTCTGCCTTCAATTACTACATTTCTCTCAGCAATATAGTCTAGCGGCAGGCTCTTAATGACATTCTCTAAGTCTATTTCACCTAACCTAGCTTTTCTCTCAAGTACATCAAAGCTTATTCTCTCCTGAGCAACAATTTCTCTTATCGCTAACTGACTATTGACTACTCTTACACTGAGTTTTTCTGCAAGCTTTTCTGCGTCTCAGTACATCCAGCTCCCAACTGTCCCGCTAAAACTATGACAGGCTTATTTACAGTCACGTGTAATCAACTGAAGACAGTAATTTAACCGTACCGCTGCAGCTGGCTCGACAACCTGTATACTAGTGTGTATTCTCAGAGTATTCTTTGAGAGATACTTTCAGAGAACTTACATCAGCTTATTAATTGTTTGAAACATAAGAGGAGTGATGAATAACAGAGAAGTATTCAACTGCTTAATGCTAGCTAAAAACGTAGTACACTTTGTTGAAAAAGCATACGCTGAGAAAAACATAGATTTATTTAGACAGAACATTAAGGAAGCTCTGTTTTACTTAAGACACTTAGAGGAGAAACTAGAGAAAATAATGAATATGCCTGAGGAAGAGCTTTTCAGGAACACTTAAGTTCTCTACTAATACTTTCAGAGAGGTAGCACTAGACTTAAAGAATATAATCTCTCTTCGATAAAAGGAATGATTATCTCTAAGTGGGATCGTACTGACGCCCACGTCGTAAAGGTATGGGGTAGGGGCAGGTGTTTTAATGAGTATAAGCCTCTTCTTTCGAGTTTTTGTAAAAATAGTTGCAAATACTGTTTCTTCAGAAAAGAGCGTGCTGTAGAGAGACATAAGTTTTCTCCCGAAAAACTAGCTAAATTTGTGTATTATTTGTGGCTTAGAGGAAAAATAGATGGAGTCATGATCTCCTCCGGAGTGTTTACTGATCCTGAGATCGTGGTAGAAGAGGAGATCGAGGCAGCGCGACTATTGAGGAAAATGGGCTTCAGAGGCTTTATTCACTTGAGACTAATGCCTGGCACGCCCAAGTACTTAGTCTGGGAAGCTGCTAGAATAGCTGATAGGATAGGAGTAAACATAGAGTCTCCCGACAAGACAGTTTTCTACGAAATAGCTCCCGATAAGGGAAGCTATCGAAATGACTTGATGAAAGTGCTTGAAAACTGCTATAGAGCCTGGAGAACCTTGAGGCGTGAAGGTTTTCTTAAGTCGGGAATAGTGACGCAAATGATAGTCGGTTTAGGCGAATCGGATTTAAGAGCACTAGAGACTACCGAGTACTTGATTAGAAACTTTAAGCTGAGGAGAGTCTACTACAGTCCGTTCGAGCCTATTAAAAATACTCCGCTCGAAGATCATTCTCCATGTCCTGTGAGCAGAGCTAGGAGACTATACCAGGTATTCTTTCTGCTGAAAGACTATGGTTTTATGCTGAGAGAACTCAAGTACCTCTTCGACGAAAATGACATGCTTCCAGCAGTAAGAGACATTAAATTCGAGTACGCTAAAAGAGTCCTCGGATACCGTTCAATAGACTTAAATTCAGCTAGCTTCAATGAGCTAGTTAAAGTCCCCGGGATAGGGCCTGTATCTGCTAAAAGAATACTTAGGCTTAGGGAGCAGAAGAGAATAGACTTCATTGACTTGAGGAAAATACTCGGGCCTAGCCGATTTAAGAAAGCAGCCAAATTTGTAGAAGTCTAATCTAGCTGAGAGCCTTATGGTAATTAGTGGGAGTAAAGTAGAAGTGCTTCTAAGAATCTTAGAGAAGTTTACTTTAGCCGAAGTAATGGAGATTGAAGAAAAATTAGATGAACAGTATATAGTACTTAAAGAGCTCTTCTCTAAAATAGAGTTGCCGAGAATATTTCTTGCTTTAGTAGTTTTAAACGCCATTAGTAGTTACCAGCTAAACTGCAAGGGAGAAGACTACTGGAGAGAATTTTCTGAATATTTCTCAAGGATCTCTAGTAAAGTATTGGAAGTCGAAACTGCTGATGAATTATTAATGCTTTTCAAAGAGTTTTTAATAAACTCTAAGTGTAATAAACGGTTGCTAAGACAGAAGCTGAGAAGAGTAATTAAGCTGAGAAGACTTATAGCTAGCATTCTTGAAGAACCCGAGCCTTACTTAAAGAATCCGCTACATCTAACACAAGAATTAGCGAGAAGCCTGGAAACTAGCGCTAGTGCTAAGACGGTAGTTTTTGCAGTAAAAATGTTCTGCTATGCATCTAGAATATCTCTAAGTGTAAAGCCGGACAGTGTTTTGCTGAGTCAGATAGATATACCCTTAGACTCGAGAATTCTCAAGATATCTAAGTCTCTAGGCGTAAAAGAGGCAAGAGAGTTCTGGCGAAAAATATCTAGGAGAACAGGTATACCCCCTCTACACTTAGATTCCCTGCTGTGGATTGGCTATAGACTCGCTAAAGAGAATAAATTAACCGGAATCGAGAAATTCGATGAACTGGTGGTATTTCTGAAAGAATGCTAGTACATTAGTAGCTCTTCTACATCTTCTTTAAATTTCATTAAATCAGATCTCCAGGAAGCTGCTATCTCTTCTACACTGCAGTTCTGCTCAAGCATCAATCTGACTTTATTCCCTCCAGTAAGGAGATCGAAGAAGTATTCTCCTCTTCTTTTAATCCACTCGAACTCGCTGTAGTCATTTTTAATTAGTTTTATTAAATGAAGTATTGTTTCAATAGGCTTAAATGTATTTCTATTAACTACACATACGTGAACTCCGCCACAGTTTTTGCCAGAGTACTTAGACGTATATGGAGTAAATCTCACGGGTCTAAAGAAGACTCCAGGGAGGTTCAGCTTATTCATTTTCTTTGCTAAATCGACTGGCTTGATCCAAGGTGCTCCAATGTACTCAAAGGGCTTAGTAGTGCCTCTGCCCTCAGATAAATTAGTTCCCTCTATGAGAACTGAGCCTACGTATATTAGAGCTGTAGTCAAGGTGGGTATGTTCGGTGATGGAGGTATCCAGTATAGTCCAGTTTCATCAAACCACATTTCTCGCTTCCAGCCTTCAAGAGGGTATACTTGGACTTCGGCTCCGAGAGAGTACTTAGTGTTAAAGTACTCTGCTAACTCGCCTGCTGTAAGTCCGTATCTCATGGGTATCGGCGCTATTCCAATGAAAGAAATATACTCTTCTTTCACGAGAGGTCCTTCTATAGTAGATCCTGTGAGAGGATTAGGTCTATCAAGTACATAGATAGGAGTACTGGTTTTCCCTGCGGATTTAATGCAGTAGTATAGAGTTGAGATGTAAGTATAGCATCTAACTCCAATGTCCTGTATATCGTATATTAGACAGTCTAGACTCGATACTATGTCCTGAGGAGGCTCTCTGGTTTCTCCATATAGGCTGTAGACTTCTACGCTGTAGTCTTCATCAAAGTAGTTAGTGTACGTGGCTCCGGGAGGAAGAGCTCCACTTAATCCATGCTCTGGCGCAAATACTACTATTTTCCTAGCATAATTCTTGGCTACTTCAATTAAATGTGTGAAGTCTCCTGTAAGTGAAGTATGGTTTACCACGAGTCCTACTTCTAGATCTCTTAGACTTTCCTTAACTTCGATTAAGTGATCCAAGCCGGTTTTTACTCTACTCAAGCTTCTTCTCCTCTCTCAATTTTTCAGCTAGCTCTATTGCCTTAGTAGGAACATTACCTGTAGCCTCTAGCAACTTAACGGCAGTAGAGTAGTCAACACCAGCTTTAGCCATTACTATAGCTGCGGTTACATTACCCTTAGCTTCTTCTAGTAGCCTAGACGCAGTCTCGTAGGACGCTCCTGTCTCAATCATTATTATTCTCTTAGCTCTCTCGATTAGCTTTTTACTCTTAGGCTCTAGAGAAACCATTAAGTTTCCTTTAACTCGTCCAAGTCTAACCATTATAGCTGTGCTCATCATAGTTAAAATCATTTTCTGAGCTGTAGCAGCTTTCATTCTAGTAGACCCTGTTATCACTTCAGGTCCAGTATCAGGAGCTATGACTATGTCAGCGTACTTTGTTACAGGGCTTCCCTTAACACAGGTAATAGCTACTGTTTTTGCTCCTATTTCTCTAGCATATCTAAGCGCAGCAATCACGAAAGGAGTCCGCCCACTAGCAGAAATACCGACTACAACATCTTTATCAGTAATTCTTCTCGCTTTGAGCTCGCGAACAGCCATATCTTCGTCGTCTTCAGCTCCCTCAATAGGTCTAAATACCGCACCGGGACCACCAGCTATAATAGCCTCAGCCATCTCAGGGCCAACGTCGTAGGTAGGAAGAAGCTCGGCCACATCGATTACTCCCAGTCTCCCACTTGTTCCCGCGCCAACATAAAACCACTTACCGCCATTCTTTAATGCTTCAACAATAGTGTCTACGGCTTTAGCAATATTAGGCAGCTCTTTTTCAACAGCGTAAGCCACCTTCTTATCCTCATCATTAATTATTTTAAGGATCTCTATTGTAGGAAGCTCACTTAAATTCGCTGACCTAGGATTTATCTGCTCTGTAGTAAGCGACAACAACTCCTCAAAAACCCTTTTATCTCCTTTAATCTCCGACATAAACCTCAACATAAGTACCTCATAAGAGGACTTATATACTTCTAGTAGTTTGTTGACGCTAAGTCTACCAGTGTAATACTACATTAAGTGTCGTAAGCGTATTTATTCTATTGACAGTCATTTAAAATCAATATGTTACTATCTCTAATTCAGGTATTTTTGAAAAGTGTTTAATATTTCTAGTTACAAGCTTTAAGTTATTAGTAATAGCTGTCGCAGCGATTATTGTATCCGCAAATCCTATAGGTTCTCCTCTCTTGTATAAATAGGCCGCTATTTCAGCTGATTTTTTGGCAATTTTGTCAGTATACGGAATTATATCGAATCTAGCTAGTTCTCTCTCCGCTCTCTCTAGCATCTCCTTAAGTTTATCTTCATCACTCCAGTAAGACAAGTATACTCCAACAAAATATTCGTGAACTGTTACAACAGATATTGCTACGTAAATTTTCTCATAATCTATTTTTCTAGCAAGCTTTACTGCTCCTGAATCTCCTCTGGTGAGGTTTATCAAGTAGTCTGTATCAACTAGATACATTACTTCCACCTAGTACTCTTTCAAGCCTCTCTATATCGGCCAGCAATACTTTCTTTTTGTACTCTTTAAGAGCTCTTAAACCCTCCTCTGTAATAGTCTTAGAGCCAGCTATTTCGAGGAGACTTCCTCTTCTCGAAATAAGCTTCTTGATAACATCGCTAAAGCTTTCTCCTGGCCGCTTCAGTTTTTTGAGCATTTCATAGACTTCGTCTGATACCATAATGGTGCGAGCCACGAAGATCCCAAATATATATGTATATACATATATATAATTTTTCTTCTACTCCCTATTGCAGACTATGAGTAATAGGCTGAAAATATATTATCATAAATATTATTAAAGTTTTCAATTTGCTTTAGGGATTAAATATATAAGCGTTATACGCAAATACTTTTATGGAGCCGCCGGGACTGGCCCGCAGGGCTTGGATGAACGGTAGGGGGACTCACCGCGCGTTGAACACTCACCTCCTTATAGCCGGCTCACTTCGCTAAATTTTTGTTAATGCTTTAAATAGAGCTTTTGTTACTTCTTCCTCTACTTTAGTTGCCTTAGCACTATCATGGTGTATTTTCCAAGTTTCTCCATGTAGTTCATCGGTGATTATAAGAGCTACGCCTAAGTCGACGTCCCTGTACATTGCTACGGACATGAGTGCTGTACTCTCCATATCTACAGCGAGAACATTCATTGAACTATATTTCCTGACTTTATCTCTTGTTTCTCTGAAAATAGCGTCAGTAGTCCATATACCGCCTGTATGTAGCTGAACACCTAGTTTCTGAGCTGCATAGCTGAGTTCCTTATTTAGAATCTTTACGACTTTTTCACTCGGTTTAGGGACTACATCTGAAGGTAGGTAGTGGTAGCTAGTACCCTCTTCTCTTATGCCCCATGTAGGTACGACAATATCGAATATCTTAACTAAGGGATGAATAGCTCCGGCGCCACCATAGACGATAAACTTCTTTACTCCCGCGGCAATTAACAGCTCACTTATACAGCCATCAGTACTGCGTAGCCATTACCTTAATGGACACCTATATTCTTCCAGGAAACTGACCTTAAACCAGTCTTTTGGTCAAAAATATGTTTAAAATATTTGAGTAATTAGTCAATTGGAATTGATACTTGTTTCTTATTCTAGAAAATTATTTAAGGTTTTCTGTGAGAGTATAGATGTGAGTGATAGAGAAGTAGAGCAAGTTATCCTCATATTCATAGCTATTATCGTTACAGTCTACCTCCTTCCTCAAGTATAGTGTTTGAGGGAAGTTCCATGAAGCCAAGTGCTCTGGCACTGGGATCGCTTTTCCGTAGTTTTCTGCTATTAGTGTGTATCTTTTAGATTCTTCTGGTTTTTCTCCACAAGCAGTAATTACAGTAGACTCTGCTTTAATACGCTTAAGACTCAAGTACTTCCTGTGAATCTTATAAAGTATGGTAATTCCTCTTAAGTATAGTTTTCTGTCGAAGTGGTAGAGTGCTACTGGAACTTCTGATAGAAATAGTACTCCATATGGATTATGTGCACGAAAACTAGACCTAGGCACATAGACAACAAAATACACACTTAAACCCGCTACTCAGCCAAATATCTCTAAGGGTAGAGAACACTAAAACTACACTTAATCCACAAATACTTTCAGTAAACCTATAGTAAACACTACCCTATACTACTTAAATACCTTAAACCATATTTAGTTTAGTGAACCAGAGATAGCTTAAGCTATCTCTGGGGATAAGCAGATCCCATGAAGAAGAGGATGGGATGAAGCTTAAGCAGGAAGCCCCCCAGCTAAACAAGTAGCCTAGGGGGCTTAACTATTTTTACCCTCCACTCAGCCCCTCCACTATGACATGAGGGAGAGGGGGCGAGTGGAGGGTAGGGCGACGCCTCGCGAATGACCCCTCTATCCCGACGCATAGCGAATGACGGAACAATAGTGGAAAACTGGCAAGTGATCCGTGAAGGGGCTTGAGGCAACTCAAGCCCTAGAAAATCAGAGTCACTCGGGCTGGGTCTCTTGCACAATAATATTAATTGAAGTAAACACTATTAAATACCAATATTCTCTAATAAATCCAGTATAATAGTATTAATCGCTGTAGAGTGTTTAAGTAACCCGCCTCCCTGAGAAGGGAGGGGTCTGAGGAGTTTTCTTTCAAGAATTTCTTGGGGGAGGCTCCCAGAATGCCCCTCTCTTCTCGAGGAGGTGGGATGTATGAGTGGGAAAGATTGTGTGGGGTATAGATTGTGGAAGTTTAGGGTAAGGAAGGATTGTAGAGGGTTGTTGAAGGAGTTTCAAGAACAGTTTAAGTATAAGACGTGGCTTTACTTGTATTCATTAAAATTCAACATTAATGTTAAGGTGAATAAATATTCAGAGTACTATGTGCCAGAAATTTCGAGGGTTCTTTGGAATAGTGTTCTTCTTAGAGGAAACGGTGGAGTCAAAATATATCCAATGCTTAAAGTAAAGTTTGTTGAAAATAGTAAAGTACTTCATGGCTCTATAGGTGCACCAGTAATTGTTGATTTGTCGAAGAAGGAAGTGAGGTTTAAGCGTAGAGTTTTAGCTGAGATTCCTCAGTCTACGGTAAAAGCCATTAAGGAAGATATTCGCCGTTTCAAGGAATTAAAATTTATTGTTCAGTTTACTAAAGAAGTACATTTGATTGCTTTTCATGACTATAGAAAACCTTTCATTAATTCAATGCCCTTTCTAGTAATCACTATAGATGTTAATTCACGACACGGATTCACAGTAAGGGGATTTTTGTTTAGAGATGGCGTGGTGAAGATTGTTTCAAGGCTTTCACTTAGACCACCCAATCACAGTCTTAGATGGAAAGAAGTCAGGAAACTACAGCACTTACACGATGTTTCAAGGAAATATGAGTACTATAGGTTACTTAGAGCTATTCATAATAGAATTAGGAGACTAAACAGTGAATTTAAGATGAGAGTAGTTTGTGAAATACGAAGAATTATTAGGCAGTTTAGTGTTCCAACGATTATTGTTATTGATATCCCTTATGGCTGGGGGCTTCAAGGTACTCGATATTCTAGGACTTTGCTTAAAACTGTTAAAGCGGTTAAGAATCTAGCATTGTACGAGAACTGTTTGCTGATTGAGAAAAGGGCTTCAGGTAAGCGTTGTCCTCTTTGTAATAATACTATGCGGGAGTATAAGAAGACTAGACGTACAAGGCTTTATCAATGTAAACAGTGTAATGTCGTAATAGACCGCGACATAAATTCTTGCTATCGCTTATGTTTATGGATATTAGAGTGTTTTCTAAGAAAGCCAGAGCTAACTGAAGTGTTTAGAGAGAAGATAAGGAGTGTTAAGAGACACTGATTTCAAGGGATTAGCCCCCCTCCCGCTTGTGCGGGTCGGGGGCTGCCCTGTCCCGGGGGCAGGGCTCTGACCTCTAGTCCTCGAGTGATGATTTAGCCGCGATGAGATGAGCCAATGAAGGGTCTCCGATGACTTCTCGAGGAACAGAGGCGAGAGACCCAGCCCGGGATCTACATCCTCGAGAATCTTTTTACTAATATCGAGAGGAGTTTTCCAGAAAGTTAGCAAGAATCTATCGCAGGGAGCTTTGAAATCGCTCATCTTTACCCAAGTTTCTGGATTAATAACGGGGTCTTCGGCTCCCAGTAATATCATGGAATATCACCTGTTTACTACTTTATTGAAGGCTATAAAAATATGTATTAACAGTAACTTTCATGAGCTCGAAGCTTTATTCTTCGCGTCTACGTGGTTTCACGTGTTCTCTGTGTAATAAAATTAGTAAACTTATATGCGAAAGTCGAGTTATCTTGTGGATTTAAATGAATTTGAAGACTATTCCTTGCTTTTTGGCGAATTCTTTTACTTCGTTTAGATAGGGTAGTCCTGTTTGTGCTCCTTTCTTTGTTACTTTTAGTGCTGCCACCATGTTTGCGAAGCGCACTGCTGCTTCCAAGTCGGCTTTCATTGAGAGCGCGTATGCTAGGGCTCCGCAGAAAGCGTCACCCGCTCCCACTGTATCTACTACTTTTACTTTGAAGGTCGGTATCAGCTTAGAGTACTCTTTGGTTATTATTTCTGCTCCCTCTTTTCCTCTAGTCACAATGACTGTAGAGACGCCCTGATCGAGGATCTTCTTAGAGGCGTCTATATAGCTGAGAGTCTCGCCAGTAGCCATCTCGACTAGTGCTTCTAGTTCTCTAGCATTTAAAACTAGTATGTCTACGTATTTCAGTTGATCTAGTGGAAGTTTCTTGACTGGAGCTACATTAAGTATAGTCAGAGCTCCCTTTTCTTTTCCTCTTTTCATTGCTTCTAAAGCTGTTTCTATAGGTATTTCGAGTTGCGCTAGTACTACCGAGGCTTTAGAGAAGGCGGGCTCGGCTTTATTTAAGTCTTCAATACATATTCTGTTGTCGACGCCAGGAGCTACTGCGATAACGTTTTCACCTTCCTTGTCTACAATAATGAAGGCGACTCCGCTTTTTTCCTCGGAGTCGACTACTACGTAATCTGTTTTCACATTATTTCTTTTAGCATTCTCTAGGAGCTCTTTTCCTACGAAGTCTTCACCTACTCTGCTGACCATATAGACTTCTGCTCCTAGTCTAGCTAGAGCGACAGCTTGATTAGCTCCCTTTCCTCCTGGGAATGTCTCAAACTTATGTCCTAGGACAGTTTCACCAGGCTTAGGAAGAGTGTCAACATATATGACGAAGTCCATATGCATTGTGCCTACTACTACCGCGGTAGGTCTCATGAAAGATTAGTGAATCCAGTGCTAATAAACTTTAAGAGAATACAGCAGGTAATCATATAGGCTCCCCCGAGCCCTATTCTTCGTGAACTGTAGATTAGTAGGGCTCTACGCTAAAACAAGACAATTTGTAGAAGATGTACTTGAATCGCTCGTCAGTGCGTCGAAGTACGACTACATAGCAGACAGAGTTTTCAAAGGAGGAATAAAGTCTCATGACGACGGCTGGGGCTGCGCTTTAGCCTTAACGAAAGATAATGCTTGGAGAATAGTCTTCTATAAGACAGTGAGGCCCATCTGGGAGGACGATCTATCTTTCTTAAAGAAGAGTTTAGAGAACTTTCACCACGTTATCGGAGTGATACATACGCGGAAAGCATCGAGCGATACTCCGATAGATACTTTTTCATCACATCCATTTCATGTAGTAGTTGCTGACGGTAGTTCACTTTACTTAATTCAGAACGGCGGATTAAACAAGAAGGGCGCTTGGGAGGTTATATGCGAGGAGTGTGATTTCGAGCCTGACGATGTTTCTGATACTTTCATATACTCCTTGATGCTAGTAAAATACTATAAGCTAGGAAGCGGAGTTCCTCCTGAGAGGCTGGCAAAAACTTTGCGAAAACTTCATTTCTTTTTAGAGGCAGAAGACCTAGCGGGGAGATGTGTTAATACTTTTCTTCTACAGTATGCTCCTCGAGATAGAGCCGCCTTAGGGATAGTAGTTTACTACAACCAAGAGAAGTACAAGGAATACTATGAAGTATATGAAGTCACTACTGATGACGGCGAGATAGCATATGTTTCTAGCACAGTCGCAGAAGAGCTAGAGAAGAGAGGCTACAGTAGAAAGCTTGTCGAAAACAGGAGAATAATCATACATTTTCTAGAAGATGGAATTTTAAGAAAAATAAGCTACGACCTGAAGTCAATATAACTCTCAGTAATATTACTTTAGGTAATTTTTAATCATTAATCATTACTTCTATGCAATTTCTGGAAGAATTAATCATAAATATTTGGGATTAGTAAAGAATATGTGGAGAGCAGAGATATAAACCTATCTAAATTCCTCGCTCGAAGAACTCAATTTATGAGAGCATCTGAAATAAGAGAACTCTTAAAGTGGGCTACCGAGCCGGGAGTCATCAGCTTTGGCGGGGGAATGCCGGACCCCCGATATTTTCCTTACGATGATATAAGGGAGATAACAGACTATATTATTAGAGAAAAGGGAGATAAGGCTTTTCAGTACACGAAAACAGAAGGCGTAGATGAGCTAAAAGAAGAAATATTGAAGTTCATGGCTAAAAGAGGAACTAAAGTCGATAACATTAACCAGATACTAGTAACTAGTGGCAGTCAGCAGGCTCTGGAGATATTAGCGAGAATATTCATGGATCCGGGAGACTTAGTCGTAGTAGAGTTGCCTACTTATCTGGCTGCAATACAGGCGTTCAGAGTATACGAGCCAACTTTCGTAGGCATACCTATGGACGACAATGGCATGAGAACAGATATTCTTGAAGAAAAATTGAAGAAAATATATTCTGAAGGAAAATCAGTTAAACTAGTTTACACTGTTCCTACATGCCAGAATCCAGCAGGAATAACGATGAGTAATGATAGGCGAAAACACTTGTTAGAACTGGCAAGCAAGTACGATTTCTTGATAATCGAAGACGATCCCTACAGCTACTTCCTTTTCGAGAAAATAGACTTCCGGAGTATAAAGTCCATGGACACTGAAGGCAGAGTCATATATCTGAGTACATTCAGCAAGATACTAATACCTGGTCTAAGACTAGGATGGAGCGTAGCTAGCGAAGAAATAATCACAAAAATGGCTTTAGCTAAACAAGCCATAGACTTGTGTTCACCAGCTTTCTGTCAATATATTGCTGCTGAAGCACTCAAGAGAGGAGTCGTAGACAAACAGATACCTCTAATCAAAAAGGTATACAAGAATAAGAGAGACCTTATGCTAGAAGCTTTAGAAAAATACTTCCCAGAAGGCTGTAGATGGACAAGACCTGTAGGAGGAATGTTCATTTTCGCCTACTTACCTGAGAAAATAGATACATCACTGATGTTAGAGAAGGCTAAGCAGAAAAAGGTAGCATATGTTCCGGGAAGATCATTCTTCGTTGACGGAAGCGGCTGGAATACAATGCGCTTAAACTTTACTTTTGTAAATGAAGAGAAAATAGAAGAAGGTATACGGAGATTAGCAGAATTAATTAAAGAAGAACTATAAATACTACCTATTAGTATATTTTACACGGTTTTATTTATTAATATAGCCTATTATTAGATTTACGGGATTTTCCATAATAAGAGGGCGGTCGAAAGTAGTAGTACTTCAGGACACCGGGCTTTCATCATATTCATCAGCGTGGGTTCATAACATCACTAGTTTTCTTGATTAAGTACCGTTAATACGAGATATAAAAATATCTGCAGAAGATGGTTATCACAAATGGGTTTACTGCCTGAAAGCAGGGTCATCGGGGCTAAAAGCACGAGGCCTAGTCTTAGGGACTAGGCCTAGTACACTTGCCCCTCGCCATATATTATATTGCGGGGGAGAGATTTAAATTTTATTTATGAAAAAGAGATTTAAATACTAAGTATAATGTCATTTTTTATTTATATTTACCTCTTTTTTGAGTATATTACTGATCTTAAAACATTATTTAAGATGTTCTCTAGCCTAGCTAATTGAGCTGAGAGAGGGCATGATATTTCGAACTTTATTGGGGTAATAACGATATTTTTCTGAACTAGTAGCTCATAGGTATCTGAGTTTTTCTCAAGTGGTGCTGGGACGCCGTATATCCAGTAGTATTTTTTCCCTCTCGGATCTACTCTTTCTTCAATATTCTCTATGAAGCGTAGTCTAGCAGGCTTTGCTGTAACTACACGAGTCTTCTCAGTTATCTCTGAAGGGAAATTAACGTTAAGAAAGTCTGCATCAATTAGGCCTTCTTTAAGCACTTTCTCTACAAGAGTTCTCGATATCTTTTTAATAGTTTCTGCTAGGAGAATATTGTGCTCTAGTTCGTCGCTACTCTCAATAGCTACAGAGAAGGCTATAGAGGGTATTCCTAGGAGCCATGCTTGGACAGCAGCGGCTACTGTTCCTGATGAAAGGATTACTTGAATACTAGTATTGTCTCCTATGTTTACTCCTGAGACAACTAAATCTATCTCAGAGACTATTTTTCTGTGAGCGAAATGTATGATGTCGCTAGGAGTACCGTTGAGCAGGTACATAGGCATGCCGTGGTAGTTTATTCTATAGGCTCGAAGAGGCTTATGTAGGGTGAGCCCCATTCCAGTAGAGCTTTTAGGTGTTTCAGGAACAACTACTATCGTTTCACCTAGATCTGAGACAGCTTCAAATAATAGCCTAAGACCAGGACTGTATACACCATCATCATTTGTTACTAATATAACAGGCTTCATATTAAACGCTATAGTGTTTTTTCTCCCTTAAATATCTTCCGAGATTAGTTCCCTCTAGTAGCCACGAGAATACTGGTCGCAATATATTATTTGTCTAAGCTGATTCAGTAAATCACTTTCACTAGTGTATTGAAGTATTTTGAATTTTTTAGCTGATATTTCGTATTCCTTAGCCTTTTTCTTATCTATAATTAAGCATATTTCGGCTCTATGTTCTAAGTCAAGTGCTCTAATAAGTTCCCTTACTAATTCTTCAAGTAAATCCTTTTTAGCGAAATCAAAGCATATTATTCGTTTGTCTTTCTGAGCAACTATATCAAAGAAGTGAGTGTTTCCACTGGCTCCCTTAATACACCCCCTTAATGTTACCTTGTAGTTAGCTTTCTTTAACTCTTCTTCTATCAATTTTACGCACACGTTAGCTCCCCCTGTAAATTACGTATAGCTATTTACTGTTTAAATATATATAATTTTAGCTCGATACGTATATAAAATTAACACAAGTATTTGAGTATTATAAAGCATTATACTATATAATCATAAAAGATAAAGTGTTATTGTATTAAAAAGACTATTTAAATAAATTTGCATCAGAGTCTCCTCCTCAAGTAAGGCACGTAGAGAGCTAGTGCTGGATTATGTCCCGTTACTCTGTCTTTAGCTATAAGGCAAACTACTGGGGCTTTAGATATCTTAGTGAAGACCGCGTCATGACCTACACAAAGCCCTACGGTGATGTTTAAGTTTGTGTTAAGTTTGTTTAAAATTAATGCTTGAAGGACTGGATTACACATTGCCTCAAATCCTTTCCTCAACTTATCTTCTTCTCCTAAACCCAATCTACTTTTATCAATTGCACCACATTTACAGCAGACTGAGAATACTTGAAACCCCTTCCTTCTCAAATAGTCTGCTACTGCTAGAGCCTCATTCGATAGTCCTATGCAAAATGCAAGACCTATTTTCTCAGCGTCTATCAGCTTAGCGAACTCAGCTACTTCTCTTAGTCTAGGCCATTCACAATAACCTCTCTTTTCTACAAGCGAAGCTGCTACAAGAAGTTTCTTTACTTCAGGTTTTAAGGCTATTTCAAGAGATTTCTCCACTAGGTCTCTAAAAACCATCGTAGGGCACTCTTCTGAGAGCTTGTCTATTAATCCTGAACTACATGACTTTGACGTACACTTATCGCATAGAGCTCTTTTCATATTTACGCTTATTTGGTAGGCTATAAATAACTAGAGCTGATTTGAAGAAAAGTTGTCTATTTAGTGAGAACTTAAATTAATATTAAGCTTTCAAGTAAATTCTGGGTGAGTAGAATGTCTCTCAGAGACATTATTCGCGCTAAACTTGGCTGGAATTTAGGCGATATGGATCTGCACGCAGTTTATGATACTTTTCTTAAAATAGTATCAAGATATGGGTACTCTACTGCAAGAGAAATTTTCGAGGAAGCGAGACTACCTGTTCCTAAAAAATATGCTACTGCTAAGGTAATTTTAGTAGGAGACTCGGGGGTAGGTAAAACTAGCCTGTGTATAAGATTTACTCTAGGAACATTTGCTGAGAAAATAAAATCTACAGTGGGAGTAGCATTTGGCGCAAGAGCTCTGCTCGTAAAAGATGATCTTTTAATCAAGCTAGTTATATGGGATACAGCAGGCCAGGAGCGCTTTTCTTCGCTTAGACCAGCCTATTATAAGGGGGCCCTAGGAGGTCTCCTAGTTTTTGATATAACAGATATAGAGTCTTTCTTAAATGTCGAAAAGTGGGCTAATGAAGCTAGATCAGTTGTAAAAGATATTCCATTGCTTTTAGTAGGAAATAAAATCGATCTTCCTACTAGAAAAATCTCGGAAAAGGATGCTTTAAAAGCTGTAGAAAACCTTAAGTTTATAGGATATATTGAAACTAGTGCCAAAACAGGGAAAAATGTAGAAAAAGCGTTTATAAATCTAGCAAAATACATAGTCGATCACTGCAGTTCAAAGCTACATATCACATACTTCTAGCAACTCTTCTTGAGAAAACGGTCTTTATTTGAAAATATTTATTTGTTGTTGCCAGATAGATATAGTGAATTAAGAGGAGACTACTATGTTAACGGGGGAGGCTAAGCCTATCAAAATAGTGCTTTGCGGTGAGGGAGGTGTAGGTAAGACAAGTATAGCACATAGATTCACTAAGGGAGTCTTTTATGAAGTTATGAAGATTACTGTCGGTATAGAGCATTTTACTAAAGTACTTGAAGTTAATGGAAAACATGTAAACCTAGTGCTATGGGATTTAGGTGGAGAGGAGCGTTTCAGGTTTCTAGCACCAGTATTTCTTAGAGGTGCAAGAGGAGGAGTATTTGTATTCGATGTCACTAGAGAAGACACTTTCCTGAAAATAGATGAGTGGTATTCTATTTATAGGAAGTATGTTGGAAACGCGCCAGCAGTACTAGTAGGTAATAAAATCGACTTAGAAGAGTTCCGAGTAATATTCAGAGAACACGCTGAAGACTACGCTAAATCAAGGGGCTTCATAGGGTACTATGAAGTCTCAGCTAAAAACAACTTAAACATAGAAAAACCTTTCATCGAGCTTGTTAAACATATTATTTCAGAGGAGACTTGATTACTCTTTAAGAATAATCTTCTTATACAAGTCGAAGATCCTTCTCCAAGCTTCTTTAATATTATCTATACCTTTTACTTCTTTTTCAAAAGGACATCCCTCTATTTCATCTACAAGTTTATCGTACTTTACTATAATATTGTACTGGCGGAGCATTTTGTAGGCTTTTTTGCTCATTACTCTACCGTAAACTGCTCTAGCTCTATTTCTAATCAAGATTACTGCAGCAGCCTTACCTACTACCTTATCTGCTACACTAGAATTATCTAGTATTGTCATAACATCGATGAGCTCCTTTACTCCCTTACCAAATCCAACGAACTTTACTTCTCCGTAACGTACCACAACGAGCGAGGCTTTTAGCTTATTAAAAAACTTTATTGCTAGCTCTAGGTCTTTGGGAATAAAAGCCATTTAGTTCACCTTCCTATCAGAAAGATTCAATGGCTAACGGTATATTAACGTTATTTTCGGCTCTGAAACCTAATCACAAGTAAATATTCTAAGCGCTTAACCTAGCAATCAGACTACTTCCATTGCTCTGTAATCAAGTAGAGCAGATAGATATTCCTCAAATTCTCTTTCAAATATTCCTCAAGTTTTTCTTTGAGGTACTTGGTGGGAATTCTCTTTCTGCCAGCTCTCTGCGAGAGAGAAGCTTCTAGAAGTACTTCTCTGAGTGAAGTCTTTCTCTCAAGGCCTAATGCTTTTTCTAGTTCTTCTAGTGGAGCAATATTAAGCTCTAGTTTTTCCATAATTCTCTTTTGAACATCTACTACTTCTCCGAGAGACTCTAGTCCAGTCAGCGTGACTAGAATAGATCTCTGATTGAGCTCCATTAATATCCTAAAGAGAGTATCCTTGGAGTATAGGAGTATCTTAAAGCCTTTATTGAGTAGAGAGCTGAGAGTTCTATCTACGAGCTCTGTATCTTCTTCATCTACCCAGTACTCTCTATCACTCACTTTTATGCAGTATTCTTCACCATCAAATACTCCGATGGCGAAAACGCTTTTCTTCAATTCCTCTACAAGCGGAACTTCTAGAGCATCAACAACAGCTAACTTAAGAGCCTTAGAGGGTTTTGGCACATAAATCTCTCTCCCTGCGACCTTAACCGATATCTTTTCTCTCAGCAAGAGGTACTCGACAGCTCTTTGTGCAGCCTTTTTAGCTAGACTCCAGCTCATATCATATGTCACTAAATCTAAGTATGCTATTTCATCTACCTGAAGAAGCAGTATTTCGTCTAGTTCCTCTGGCACATAGTTTTCTACAGCTCTGAGCACCTCACTCCAGTCAAGTTTCTCTAGTAATCCTGCGCTCTCGGGTTCGTGTAAGTTCATGAGCTTCTTCTCGCCTATTTTAGCCAAGTCGTACATTATTGTCTCAAATGCAATACCGTAGACCTTTCTCAGAACGAGCATTAAGTAGGCGAGCCCCATTCTCAACACAGTGAGGTCTTCTGAAGGATCTAGCTCAACTGTTATACCATAAGTGTAGTCCGTGTATTTCCCGTGTGTGACTGTAGGCACAGGTATAGTTTTCACGTCCTTGAAGACTATGGTTCTACCAGCAATGTTCTTAATTAAGGGCTTTCTCCCTCTGATGTACCAGACTACTCTGTTTGGTATCTTTAGAAGTTTTCCGAAACCGTTTCTAGGAGGATATACTACACACAATACTTCCGACTGTATTCTTCCAGTGAAGTAGTCTTGAACAAATTTAGGCTCTTCTCCCCACTTAGACTTAATCTTAGAGTACTCTTCATAGGCTTCTGCTAGCCCCTCATGTTTCCACAACACTCTCTCGCTGAGAGGCTTTACTACAACGGCAGTAACTATTCTCCCAGTTTTCCCTCCTAATCTGTGCTCAGTGACAAGAGAGTCTGAAGTATAATCTAGACAGCCTATCTGAAACTTTTCGACTAAATCGCAGTGAGAGATGTCTTCTAGATAGTAGCTCTCTCCACTATAGTCCTCCTTTACTCTCTTTATCCCGTATGGTGGCGAAAATTCGTAAAAGTTTAGGTAAAGCCATACCCTTTTGCCACGTGAGTTAAGCTCACCTTTTTTAACTAGCCCAAGTTCCCTCAAGAAAGAGTACTCTTCTTCACTAATATTTTTCCTCAAGTGAGGTGAAACAAACTTGAAAAGAGCCTCAAATAGTTTAGAGTATTTATTGCGGGGATTAACTATGGTTTTCTCTAGGGGCAATTCTACCCAGCTTTTTAATACATCAACTCCTCTAGAAAGAAGATCTCTATCCCATCTAGCGTAAGGGATTATGATAGACTCAGTGAACTCTATGTTTTCTCTCCTACCCTTTCTGCCTTCTCTTTGCCTAAACTCTTTCACGTCGTCAGGAAGCCCCAAATGGACTATTCTTATGACAGTACCTATGTCTATTCCCTGTGAAAGTGTTCTAGGAGAAACTATTATCTTTACAGTTCCTCTTCTAGCACCTTCTTCGATCTTCTCTCTCAGATCCTTTGATATTAAGTGGTGGTGAGACCATACTCTATCTCTAAGGTTCTGTGGCAAGCGATGTTTAAGTCTCCTAGTTATTTCCTCTGCTTTCACAATACTCCTAGTGAAAACTATGGTTACTCCTTTGTCGTGAATATACTTCTCTAAGATTTCTATAGGATCTAAGTCTACAGCGGGCATTTCTACTCCAAGAGCCTCGGCGACACTAATCACTTTATATAAATTTTTCTTAAATTTATTGAAGTCTTCTAGACTTTCGAGAACATCTTTTCCCACCTCAGATTCCTCAAATACCCTCCTCTTAGACCTCAGAGAGCTCCATATTTTCTCAATATTTTTACCCAGTATGACGTACACATAGTTTCTTGACTTAAACGGCTTTCCCTCAATAACTATACTCTTATTCCCTGTGATTTCCGAGAAAAACTCAGCTATTTCCTCTGCGTTAGCAAGTGTAGCTGTTAGTAGGCATAGCTGAAAGCTTTTCTCCGAAATTTCTTTTATTATTCTAATCATAGAGAACAACAGGGCTATTTCTCTAGGTCCATAAAAGTCGAATTCATCTAGTACTATTAGATCCAGTTTCCTCAAGAAGTCCAGGAGTAGTGTAGCCCTAGGACTAGTAGACCACTTCTTTAAATCTTGAAGTAGGAATGCTGGATTAGTAACCAGTATAGTTGAGTCACTTAAATACTTCTTAAGAGCGCTCCGAGAGCCAAGCTCTTTATAAAGAGCTTCCTTTTTCTTAGCGTCAATAGCTACTACCTTTATTCCTAAAGCAGAGGCGTATTTCTTTATTCTCTTTATCTGATCATTAGCTAGAGCTAGTGTAGGGTAGACTGCTAGCGTTTTCTTAGAGTATTTAAGTGAGTAAAGTAGCCAGGCTTCGGTTTTCCCTGAGCCTGTTCCAGCTCTCAGTATAATATTGAGCTCTCTGAGCAGCGATTCAAATGCTTCCAGCTGATGTCTATAAAGCATCTTATGGCTTATTTCTTTTATGAAAGGATCACGACTGGTGGACAGCTCTGGTATGATATCTGCAAATCTAGTTTTAACTCCATCTGGTCTTACAGCTTTCTCACTAAACCAGTAATATTCATAGCCAAGTTGATCTAATATGCTTTTAGTTAAAACAGCCACATGGTAACTAAATAGTTTTAGTAATTAAACTATTACCTTAGTGACTGAAGATAAAGCTAATTAAGTAGGGAGATGCATTGACATTAGCCTACGAAGAGCGACACAGGTGCTGATGGGTGATTGTGCTCAGGCGTGCTCCGAGGCTTACTCACTATAAGCTATTACTCTTACCTCCCCCTTATTGTTACATACTGCTATGAAGCTCCCTGTGGGATTAAATCTAACACATACCACGTTTTTCTTCAGCACTTGGTATATCTTAATAGGAGTTCCATTAAAAGCATCTACTATCTTAACTATACCATCGTTACATCCTAGAGCTATTACCTTTTCTTTAGAGTCTATACTGTATATAGGCTCTTCCTGAGATTTTTGCCACTCAACACTATATGCTTCAACGTTAACTACTCCAAAGTTCTTCACATCGGTTGCGAAAACTAAATGTGCTGAATCTTTCCAAGTAATGTTTTTAATGGTTTGTCGAGAGGGAATATCCTGTATTATAGCTCCATTTACATCAAACACTCTTATACCGTCCTTAGAACCACTTGCAATAATATTTCTACTAGGTGAGAAAGCTACATCGTATATCTTACTGCTGTGCTTAACCATAGCTAGTTCTCTTCCAGCAATAGGATCCCATATTCTGACATACTTATCATATCCAGCTGAAGCTAAGTACTCGCCGCTTTGGCTCCAAGCAACGCTGACACATTTCTTGTGCTTAAGTACGTGTTTAATTGTATAGAACTTCGCATCTAAAAGCACTACACCTACTTTAGGATCTGCGAGAGCTATAGTATCTCCCTTAGGGCTCCAGGCTGCTGGATGGCCATGGTTCTTGACGTTTGCAACAAGCTTTTCATGAGTCTTAACACTAGCCTTAGTCTCCATATTCCATACGCATACTCTCTCTTTATCAGCAGTTACCAGAAATTTTGAATCAGGACTCCAGGCTGCTGCAGTATTCTTTTTATGGACTCCTGAAATAGACAGCCTATAGGTTTGAGTACTCACAAGTATTTTAAAGCCTAGTAGTATTAATAACTTAAGCTAAGTAGGAAGAGTTCATTTAGAATACTTAGCATGTGTCTTAAGGTATTATCTGAAGATTTCTGAAGAACCTTTAAGAAAGTGTCCATATAGCATTATTTAAACTGATAATTGATTCCGACTCCTTAACGCTTTTAAGTTCTATGGTAAAGAGTATAAGTGTATGCGTGTAGTGAAGATAGTGCTATGCGGTGAAGGAGGCGTCGGCAAGACAAGTCTAGCACACCGCTTTACTAAAGGAGTGTTTCCCAGAGACATTAGGTTAACAGTAGGCATAGAGCATTTCACTAAAGTAGTTAAGATAGCAGGAGAAAACCTTAAAGTAGTTCTCTGGGATCTGGGCGGAGAATATAGGTTCCGCTTCTTAGCACCAGTATTCCTTAGAGGAGCTTGTGGAGGCGTCTTTGTTTTTGATGTGACTAGAGTAAGTACGTTGTATAAGCTAAATGAGTGGCTAGACATTTTTAGACAGTACGTCGGAGAAGTTCCCTCAGTTTTAGTCGGAAATAAGATAGATTTAAAGAACTTAAGAAATGTTGATAGAGAGCGTGCAGAGAAATACGCCGTGTCAAGAGGTTTTTTGGGATACTATGAGACATCAGCAAAAAATAATGAAGGAGTAGATGAACCCTTTATAGCTTTACTTGAAGCTATTGTAAGATATACCTAGCTCCTGTACTAAGTTTTCTTCTTTCGAGTTAAGCATATTGTACTTAATAAGAGTCCGTAGTGCGATGAATTTAGCCGGAAAAAGCTTCTGTTTTAATAAGGTTGGCCTTTCATATAAATAGTTTGTAATGCACGCTATCCCTGAGGATATTTCGACAAATTAAGTGGTCACTACTGAAATATCTTCTATGCTAGTTATTCCTATATCGACTCTATTGCAAAGACCATTTTACTCCCTTTATGGCAACACTTACCCCTATATTAGTACTTACTAACCCCTTTCAGTTTTAATCGAAAATATATTTACAGGTTAAACTATTAGTTATTATTAGAAATAGTACCACTAATAACAGCACTAGATCTACTCTAATAACTTCTATAAAATAGGAATAGGGACTTAATTGAAGTAAGTTGATTATGATAGAATCTAGAAGCCAGCTAAACTGATAGCCATAGTCCACGAGAGGGAATAAAATCTTTACTGGAATTCCCCTCGTGCTTAGATCCATAATTACGTGAATTAGGGGAAGTAGTGATAAAGATAATCTTTGATATACTCTATACCCGTATTTTTTCAAAATCATATCTACAATTATAATCAAGGGGATTAATATAACGACAGAGTGAAGGAGGATTCTATGTAGTGAAGAGAAGAATGCATCGATATCTGGGAATGTGGATAAAATAACTGCTACTAAGAAATCTCTGCCTCTCTTTCTCTTCCAAGTAAGAGGTGTTATCACGCCAATTAAACAATGAGCAAAGAAATCAGGCAATATTCACCACCTATTTTTTAACCCCTCAAGTATTAAAAATCTACTTCTAGTATGTAAGTTGTGTATAATATCCTAGGTGAAAGACACCAATAGGAATCTTTAAAGTACGAAAGAGTATTGTTCAGATACATGTTTCCTGAGAGTTAAAGGGATAAGGAGATACTTAGGATTGTCCGGTTGGTCTGTTCGCTATATGTTTGTTTAGCTGTTTTCGAGTGGTTTATCAGCTATTTTGTTCATAAACTAAAGACAACAATCCTCACAAAACTTTAACCAGGTAGTCTCACTACTGTAGGCAACTTAATATACTTCAATAATTTCTAGAGAACTGCTGATGAAATCAGTTTTAGTGAAAGTAAGGGGAATAGTACAGGGAGTAGGTTTTCGTCCCTTTGTTTATCGTCTTGCAGTAAGCCTTGGTCTTAAAGGATATGTAAAGAATACCGGTGGCTCTGAAGTAGAGATACTTCTTCAAGGAAAGAACATAGACATTTTCTTAGCTAGACTTAGGAAAGAGAAGCCCCCTACTGCACTCATAGAGGAAATAGAGGTACATGAAGTAAATGCTCCTCAGCACGAATGCTTCAGGATAATAGCTAGCAGCTATTCTATAGAAAAGTACTCAATGATTCCTCCAGACTTCTGCTTCTGCGAAGAATGCTTACGTGAAGTACTAAGCGAAAACTCTAGGTGGTATTTATATCCCTTTAACTCATGTGCATGGTGCGGGCCTCGCTTTACTATAATAGAGAGGCCCCCTTATGACAGAGAGAACACTTCTATGCGAGATTTTCCTCTATGTGAAGAGTGTTTAAGAGAATACCGCGATCCAAGTAATATAAGAAGATTTCATGCTCAAGGCACCAGCTGTCCTAAATGCGGACCTAAAGTATGGCTGGCTGACTCTTCTGGGGAAAAGGTCGAATGTATTAGTCCTCTTGTAGAGGCGGCTAAGCTAATTGAAGAAGGGTATATTGTAGCTGTTAAGGGAATAGGGGGTTTTCACTTAGCTTGCTTAGCTACAGACGATGATGCTGTATTAAGGCTTAGAGAAAGGAAAAGGAGGAGAAGAAAGCCTTTTGCTTTAATGGCACTAGACCTAAAGACTGCGGCAAAGCTAATAGAGGTTACTCCTATTGTGGAGAAGTACCTAATTTCGCCTCAAAGACCTATCGTAGTAGCTCTTAGGAAGCCTGAATCAGATGTCTCATTTTATGTTGCTCCAAACTTAAAGACACTCGGAGTAGAGCTAGCGTACACGCCCTTACACTATATACTGCTAATGAATACTAGAGACAAGTATCTTGTAATGACAAGTGGGAATTTATCAGGCTTACCTATATGTCACACTAATGAGGAGGCTCTAGCGCTTTTGAAAAACATAGCCGACTATTTTCTACTTCATAATAGGAGAATAGTCAATAGAGTAGATGACAGCGTAGTGAAAATAGTGAAATCACATGTATCTTTTCTTAGAAGAAGCAGAGGTTATGTTCCTCAGTGGATTAAAGTACCTTTAGCATTTAATAAGAGTGTAGTAGCTTTAGGAGCTATGTTATCTAATACGGGTGCTCTACTAATTGAGAATAAAGTGATTTTAACTCAGCATATAGGTGATGTAGAGAACATCGAGACTATAGAGTTTGAGAAAAAGGCGATAGAGTTTCTTTTAAAAGCCTATAACATCGACATTAAAACATGCGTCATAGCAGTAGATAAGCATCCTCTCTACTTAACCAACTTCCTCGCGGAGGAGTATCGCCTAAAGGGAGCTAAAGTACTGAGAGTACAACATCACCATGCTCACATAGCTGCAGTAATGGCTGAACATAATATTCCCTTAAGGGCGAAAGTACTTGGCATAGCGATAGATGGTGTAGGCTACGGAGAGGATGGACACATATGGGGAGGAGAGATACTAGAGGTTTCGTATACAGACTTTAAGCGCTTAGCTCACTTAAAGTACTTTAAAATGCCTGGAGGAGATATAGCCACTAAGTACCCGGCGAGAGTTTTACTAAGTATTTTATCTGATGAGATGACTAAAGATGAATTAAAGAAATTAGCATTAAAACTCAAGCTTCAAAGAAAACTCCCTAGAGGAGAAAAGGAATTGAGTATTGTGCTTAACCAGATATATCATTGTAGACAGCCTCTAGCATCAAGTACTGGGAGATTTCTTGACGCAGTTTCGGTTCTTCTAGGTTTCTCTTATGAGAGAAGTTATGAGGGAGAGCCAGCTATCTTACTAGAGGAAAGAAGCTTTGGTGGCAAAATAGTAGATGAAATAAACTTTAAGGTCGAGGAAGATAGTGAGGGGCATAAAGTTATAGAGCTAGCTTCTCCTCTCCTACAAGTAGTAGATATGCTCTACCGTACTAGCGTACAGGATATTGGAGCTAGTGTCCAGTACTGGCTTGGAAGAACTTTAGCTAAAGTAGCCTTAATGTTTAGGAAGAATCATAGATATCTTGTAGTTAGCGGTGGGGCAGCAGTCAACACTTTTATTTCTAAGGGAATATTGGATGAAGTAAAGGATTCTGGAGAATTAGTCGAAGTAGTTTTCGCTGAGAAAATTCCTCCAGGAGATGGAGGTCTTAGCTTAGGACAGGCTGTTGTTACCGCAGCTAAGTTAAGTGAATATGTTTAAGCGGTATTTCTTAGACAGGAGGTGTCTGATGAGACAAGGATAATCTGTAGTAATCATATCTACGCCTAAGTTAAGTACTCTAATAGCTTCTCTTTCACTATTAACTGTCCACGCGCATAAGATCAGTCCTCTATCTTTAACTAACTTAACATACTCTCTGTCTAGGAGAGAGTAGTGTACTTGAACAGAATCTACTTTAAGGCGAACAGCCCTATTAAGGTTTTCTATAGGATTTCTAGCATATATCAAGCCTGTCTTAAGAGAGGATATTTCCTTAACTCTCTTAAGAGCCTCGGGATAAAATGAGATTATCATCACCCTATCTAAGCCTATTTCCTCAACTACTCTAGCGACATTTTCCGCTATATAGGGTTCCTTAATCTCAACCAAGACTCCCACAAGGCCTTTACATACTTCTAAAGCCTCCTCAAGTGTAGGAACTCTCTCCCCCTTTCCAGCATCAAGCCTCCTCACTTCATCAAAAGTAAGGTTTCTCAGATAGCCGCTGCCATCTGTAGTTCTATCAACAGTATCGTCGTGCATGAGAACAAGCACACCGTCCTTAGTTGCTCTTACATCTACTTCAACCCAGTCTGCTCCACAATCTATACCTTTCTTAATAGCTCTAATAGTGTTCTCAGGCTCGTATCCTGCGGCTCCTCTATGACCAACTATTTGAACCACGGGCTAAGTGAACGAAACTGGAATAAAAATGTAATCATTTGCATACACTATTTGAATAGAGTAGAAGAAACACTTATTTTCTATAAGACAAATAGTCATCCAATGGAGAGAATAAAGCTTAGCCCGTTTCAAGTAGCGCGAGAGACGCTGGAAGTGATGTTGAAAACAGGTCTTTTAATGGTGACAGTAGACGAGAAAGGAAAGCCTAACGCCATGACTATAGGCTGGGGCTTTATAGGCTACATATGGACTAAGCCTGTTTTCATAGTGGCTGTGAGACCTTCTCGCTACACTTATACATTAGTAGAGAAAACAGGAGACTTCACAGTAAATGTCCCGGTTAAAGGTATGGAGAAAGCTGTTGAGCTATGTGGAACAGTTTCCGGTAGAGATGTAGACAAGTTTAAGGAGTGTAACTTTACTCCCATCGCCTCTAAGTATGTTAAAGCACCTATTATAGGGGAGTGCGCAATAGGATTTGAGTGCAGAGCCATGTATAAGCAGGATCTTATATCAGAAGCACTGACAAAGGAAGTAGTTTCCTTATGTTATCCTAAAGGCGATTACCATAGATTATATTTCGGTGAAATACTAAGGGTTACGGCTTACAGAAATTACAGAGAGCTCATTTTATGAAGAACTTTCTTCATGTTTCTTTATAATTTTATAGCCTTTAGTAACAAGTTTCTTTTTAGGTATAACAACTATACCTTCGTCAGTTTCCAGCTTCACCATGAGTGTTGTCATTCTCACTATTTTCCCGCGTAACCCATCTACTTCTATTACTGAGCCTTCCTCTAATTCACGAGGTTCACTAAACAAAACTACTAGAGCTTCTTCTCTTAAGCCCAGGCCTATGAGCAGGGCTAGAGTAAGTCCTACGCTAATGCCTATTGTTAAGAAGAGTGCTTGTGCTATTGATGAAGTGACTTTAGGAGCTATATCAGCCATTTCAAACGCCATAAAAATTAGTACTATGTAGAGTACGTACTTTAAAAACAGTGTTAATGTAGTTCTAAACTGAGATGATATAGGTGTATTACGTAGGAGTCCTTCAGCGAAACTAGTAATCCACTCAGTAAATACTATACCTAGAAAGAACACTATAATTGCTCCAAATAACTTAGGGACATATGTTACAACAGCTATGCCTAGTTCCTCTAATGCAGGGATTCTTAAAACAGAGATAGCAGTGACTATTGTGACTACATAGATAGCGAATTTCGTTAATAAAGAGATTATTCTAGAAATGGGGTAGCCTGCTTTAGTAAGTAAATCTCCTATCTCAGACTTTTTAAAGCTCTCATCTCCTTTAATTAACTTAATGGTTCCAGCTACAGCTTTAGCCGTAACCTTCCCGACTATATATCCGATTATTAGTATTAAAATTGATGAGACTATGCTAGGAAGATAAGAGTACAGTATTCCGATGAGTTCTTCTATTATTTTTAAAATCTCTTCCTGCATTATTTCACCATACCTACTAGTGTTCTTTAAACTTATCTGTTTCGTTAATTTAGCCTACTTAAAATACAACGACTATAGTTACTAAAGAAGACCTAGGCTCACCATTAATGAGAGAAGTAGCATAGAGGCTAAGATCTGTATAACTACTATAGGGTAGCATATTTTAACATAATCCCCCATAGTGACCTCGATATCGTTTCTCTCGAGTAGTCTAACTCCTATAAGTACAGAAGGAGAACCGAATGTGGTTAAGTTTCCTCCCAGATTTCCTCCTATAATTAAAGCCCAGTAGAATGGCGCCGGGTTAATCTTCATTATTTCAACCAGCTCTTTAACTATCGGATATAGTATAAGTACAACAGGTATGTTGTCTATGAACGCTGATATAATAGCGCATATCAAGAGGAGCAGAGGAGCGCTTATACAGGGATTTAAGTAGAGAATGTTTACTAAGCCCTCTGCTATCTTGTCTAAAACTCCACTACGTTCTAGTCCTCCTACGAAAATAAAGAAGCCTGCTACGAAGAAGGGTATACTCCAGTCAGTTCTCTGAAAGACTTTATCTGGATCTACTCCACTTAGCAGAAACGATATTGTGACAAAGAAGAAGGCTATGAAGGAAGGACGCAGACCTATCTGCTCGCTCATAAATATCGCTACAAGGAAGCCGGAGAAGATGAGAAGAGACCTATAGAGAGCTGAAGGATTCTCAACAGCTGTCCAAGGATCTACATTAGTTTTCCTAGATCTCTCAGCTGCTTCACGAACTGGACTCTTTTTTCTATAGTAGAGAATCCAGGATATAAGTACGCTGATAACTGTTAGCGATATAATGAAGGGCACTGATATTCTCATGAATTTCATGAACGTCATGTGGGTTTTAGTAGCTATTATTAATGCTGGAATAGAACTTATGGGTATCAATATTCCACCTACATTCGTCTGTAGTCCTTCTACTAAAATAGTGTTTTTAGCATCAATGCCGAGTACTTCAGAGAACTTAAGAGTTATTGCTCCAAAAATCAACATAACTGTAATATTAGATGATATTCCAGAAAACAGAGTAACAAGAGTCAGTTGCACTATGACTAAGAGAGTAGACTTCGAGCCAAGCTTATTCAGCAAGTAAAGCCCCAGGAAGTCGAAGAACCCTGACTCACTTATAGTCTCGAATAAAACAAGTATGCCTACTATAAACAGTACGGTGTCTAAGTTGAGCATCTCGACTATCTCCTCGAATGAAAACAGTCCATAGGCAGTGCCGAAGTACACAGACAGCACTGCTGCTAGCATTGCCACTACTGCTCTATGCTCTATCTCCGTTACAAGCAGTAGAATCACGATAGTGAAGATTATCGTGAATGTTGTGAGAGGAGTCATTCTTTAGTGTTTCCTAGTCATTTTATATAAGCTTAACGTAATGTCAACGAAAATAGGTACACCAATGAAGACTAAAAACATGAGAGCCAGTGCCTCTATGCTTCGACTAAATCGAGTACTACCCAGTCGCACAGTTATGGCTTCATGTATCAGTAAGAGAAGTAGAATATAGACTACTCCATGAATAACTCTTTTGAAGAAAAGACCTTTTCTCCCATACTCTTTGTCAAATTTTCTTTTAATAGACATGTAGCTGTAGTATCCTAAGCTAAAGCCCGCTGCAAGTATCATGGTAATTGCCCATAAGTATACCAGAGACACCATACTTCATTAAAAATATCTAGTAGAGAATATATCTTCTTAACTTTCAGGGAAACTGAGCTTCATGTAGAATCCATCTGTCCACTTGAGTAGCCCAGCCTACCTCCTTAGTGTACTTTGGGTCTATTGACTCAATATATATTAGAACCCTGTTGTTGTCGTAGTCGAAGACTATACTGGAGTATCCATGTGTAAGCCAGTCTTTTCGCTCGTAAGGTGAGGCTACTTTCCATTCTGTCCGATAAACTGTCTCCAAGTTACAGTTACGGTAGTCGACTATATACGATTCGAAGTGCTTTGCTATACCACAGCCGTTTATTAAGTGTCTCCGGGCGAGACCCATGAAGAGTACTCCTCTAGTACAAGCGAAAAAGTTGTCATTGAGCTGAAAGTACTCTGGCTGTTTTTCGCTGTCTATTGTAGGCGTACCTAGCTTCTTCCAGTGAATACCATCGTGGCTTACAGCTAAACCTGTATTTACTTTCGTGACTTTTCTCTTTGAGCCTTGTAGAACATAAAATATGTGCCGTCGATAATGTCTACTACTATGTCTCTTGCCTCTTTAGCGTCGTAGGGCTCTCCTGTCTTCAAAACAAAGCCTCTATACTCCCAGGGACCTGCCGGATCATCTGAGACATAGAGTATTGTCTCCCAGGCTCTTCGATAGTCTACAGAGACGTAGAGATAAAGCAAGTCTGTGAGAGGATCTCTTATGATTTACATTCCCTCTATACTGAGTACTTCTGTTTCCATGTCTCTAGACAGGTCTTCTTTAGTGAGGGCTGTCTTCAAGTAGAAGTCTTCTCCATTACTGCTCGAATATATTTTCACTTCAGTTTCTCTGGCTGGAGCGGGCTTTCTAGGTCTTATAGCCATTAAGTACTCCTTAAAAACGTGGTCGTAAAATATTCTGCCCGCCCCGACTCACGAGCCAGGCTCGAAACTCGGAGGGTCTAGTACAACTTTCTTGAATCTAGCTGCTCTCACTATGTATTGGGGAGGAGGAAATCCTTTCCAGTCAACCATGTAATTTTTACTTAAATGCAAATAAAACACTAAGCTTGTATTAACTGATTTATAGTCTAGTGTCTACACAACCATGTGTCTGAGAAACCTGCTATATTGGGTGGAAAGCCTGTCAGAGAGAAGAAGCTAGTGGACTGGCCCATAATAACTGAAGAAGAATATGAAGCAGTCAAGAGAGTCTTAAAGAGGAAAAAGCTTTTCGCAAGTATGTATGAAAGCTACGAAGTGGCTGCTTTCGAGGAAGAGTTTGCTAAAGTAATGGGGGTTAAGTATGCGATTGCATGTAGCTCGGGTTCAGCTGCACTAGATATAGTTGTTAAGGCGTTAGGTATAGGTCCAGGAGACGAGGTGATAACTACTCCTTACACATTCATCGCATCAGCCACATGTATTTTACACAACTGTGCAATACCTATTTTCGCTGATGTAGACCTTAAGACGAGGAACATAGATCCTAAGGAAATAGAGAAGAAGATAACTGACAGGACTAAAGCTATCATAGTAGTCCATTTCGCGGGACACCCATGTGAAATGAACGAGATAATGAAGATAGCTGCTGAACACGACCTATACGTCATAGAAGACGCTGCTCAAGCACACCTAGCTGAATACAAGGGGAAGAAAGTCGGAGGAATAGGTCACGTAAGTATCTTCAGCTTCCAGCAGTCGAAAAACATGACTGCCGGCGAGGGAGGAATAATAACTACAAATGACCCTGAGATAGCGGAGAAATGCTGCTCTCTCAGAGAACACGGCAGGAGAAGAGATAAGCCCTGGTACTATCACTGTGAACTAGGCTGGAATTACCGTATGACTGAAATGCAGGCAGCAATACTTAGAGTACAGCTGAAGAGACTACCGAAAATAACAGAAGAGAGGAGAAGAAACGCAGAGTACTTAATGAAACTAATTAGAGACGAGCTCGATGCAGTAGATCCGCCCTACGTAGCTCCATATGTAAACCACGCGTGGCACCTCTATCCAGTTTACTATTACCCAGAGAAAGTAGGCTTAACGAAATTCGAGTTCTGTAAAGCAGTTCAAGCAGAAAACGTAGAGCTGTTCGAAGGATACGCTTGGCCAGTCTACGAGAATCCTGTTTTCAGAGAACATAGGGCAAGACCTAGAGGATGTCCATACACTTGCCCATACTACGGAAAGAAAGTAGAATATCCCAAAGGACTGTGTCCTAATGCAGAGAAACTGTGCTACGAGAACGGCTTATGGATCCCTGGCTCAGCCCTCAATAACCCGCAGGAAGAAATGGACACTATAGTCGAGGCTATCAAAAAGGTAGTAAAGTACGCCGAGGCTATCAAGAAGCACTTTGCAAAATAGATCTACGGGCAGAGAGCCGTTAAATCATCTCCTATAAAACTTTATTTTAATATCTCTTCTAGTCCTCCTGTATAACTCGGCAAGAATCATTTTCAGTTCCTTATCAGTAACAGGTATCTTAAGTCTACCAGCTTGAGCTAGCTGAATAAGCTGGAGTTCGAGACTCTCAGCTAGCTGAGGTCTGACTAACTTCAAGTTTATGAGGCGCTGTCTTGCTTCAGGAGTTAATATAGCTCTTAGCATGGCCTCTTTTTGTGCCTCAAATTCTCTTTGAGCTCTTTCTCTTTCTTCTAGTTCCTGTAGCCTCCTCTGGTATTCTTGAAGTTTTCTAAGCTTAATAGCTTCTAGCTCTTCATCATATTCTTCGGTCATCACTACTACTAGACTGCAGTCCACTAAATAGTTTTCTATTAAGTACTCACTACAGTATCATAGCTCATAGGATTTTTATCAATTCTCTCCTTAGCTTAAGTTCAAGTTCACGGGCAACGGCTCTTTCTTCCTTGAATATGTTTTCTGTTTCAGGCTGGTCTCCTAGTGTCCAGTCTTTAGGCTTAGGCGGAATATAGCTCCTATTGACTACGTATAGTTCTGGCTCGACTTTTTCTTGTTCTCTTATGTATCTTGTGCCGAATGTATATGGTGTCATCTGTCGTGGCCATAGGTAAAGACTGTACTTCTCTGTTCTAATACTCCAAGACCTGCCGTAGTGTCCTGCTATTGCATAGTCTCTAATATCGTCTTTTTCTCCGAGGATAACTGGTAAAAGGCTTACTCCCTCGTATTGAGGCTTAACAGTCCACCGGCTTCTCTTTTCAGGCAACTTAAGCAAGTCTACTATTGTTGGAGCTAAATCAACTGTCTGTACAAAAGTTTTTATTTTCCTAGGCTTCGCTCCCAGTTCTTCCGGAGGCTTAACTATGAAGACTATTCGTGAGAGTTCTTCGTAGGGCCAAGGTCTTACTTTTCTTATTATACTATGTTCTCCAAGTGGTTCACCATGATCACTGATGAGCACTACTAAAGAGTTTTCCCAAAGCCCTAGCTCCTTCACTTTATCGAAGAAAACTCCCATCCATTTGTCAACTAAAGTGACTTCACCTGCATACTGTGCCCTAATATGCTGTACCTCAGGCAAAGTGAAGTGTTTTACGAATCCACCGTCTCTCCCCCCTATTGACGGCTGGATAATAGGTAGATCGCTGTAGTCAGGAGCATATAGTTCATAGTATTCTTGCGGTGGATCCCACGGCTCGTGAGGATCAAATGAGTCTAGCCACAAGAAGATTTTGTCTTCACGTCCCCTAGCTACCTGTTCTTCAAGCCACTTAATAGATTCTTTAACTACTTGGGCTATAAAGTGGTCTTCTTCGCTCTTCCAGTGAGCAGTATTTTTAAGGTACTGTGTAAAGACGTTTCTATCATGATCTGTGAGATAGTTCTTAGGACTCCACTTACTTAAATCAACTCTTATATTTGGGTCAACTATATAGGGGTCTGCTTCCTGACCTCTAATCCACTTGACATAGTCAAACCCTCTTTCATAAGCCATAGCAGGCTTGTGCATATGATACGTATCACTTATAAGTGCTGTAGAATAGCCACTATCCCATAAGACTTCAGCTAAAGGAACGTCCTCCGGCTCAAGCCTCTGCCAACCTCTCCTCATTAAAGTATATCTACCCGTAAAAAGCGCTGTACGCACAGGAAGTGTAGGCATACCCTCCGCGTAGGCTCTCTCAAAAACGATACTTTCCTTCGCGAAAGCATCTATATTGGGCGTCTTAACCCACGGATTACCATAGCAGCCCAAATGATCTGGTCGCAGACTATCAAGCATCACGACGATTATGTTCATACAGACTAAGTACTTAGATATCGCAATAAAAGACTTTGCTAACAGTAAACATAAAAGTAAGTCTCAGCATAAGTAAATTTGCTGTGAGTAAAGTAAGCAAAGGATATGTTAAAAAATTTTTAAGGATATACAAGACGCTTTAGACGAACTAAAGGCTATAACTAGATTCAGCGAATCCGATTTCCTGTCTAATAGAACACTCAGATTTTCTGCTAGATTCTCAGTAATACAAATAGTAGAAGCTGTGTCAGATTTAGGAATAGCAATACTTGAAAAGGACTTTTCGGAAACAGCTGAAAGCTATAGAGAAGTTTTCACTAAGTTAGCTTTAAAGGGTGTAATTAAGTCTGAGACAGCCGAAGAATTGGAGAAAATGTCTTCTTTGAGGAACATGATTATTCACAGATACTGGGGAGTCGATGATAGAAAGATCTATCAAAGAGGTAGAAGAATATGTGTCTAAAGACTGTTAAGAAAAACCGGAAATTTATTTTCTACGACATCGACTCTGATTCTCGAAAAAAGATTTTACATAAAGTAGCGCTTGCATTAGGGAAGAATGAAGAAATAATTTTTGCAGTAGTTTATGGCGGATTTCTTGGATCAAAAGTTTTCAGAGACATTGATATAGCTATTTTCACTGGATACAAAGTGCCGTATGAAGATATATGGTCTTATACAGAGTCTCTAGCAAAAAACTTGAAAGTATAGTGAATATTCCAGTTGATGTCAAGATGCTTGACTATGCTCCTCCTTCCTTTAAGGTAGAAGTCTTGAATAAGGGTAGAGTTGTAGTCGATAGAGAGCCTTATACAAGAATTATATTAAAGTGGGCGGCATTAAGTGAGTTAAATGATCTTTCAATAAAATATAAGAAAATTAAAAATATTTTAAGCGAGTAGTGTTAGGCACTTAAGCTAAGTTTTATTTTCTTAAACGGGGATAGATTTACATGTCAAGAGTATTCGAAGTTATTAAAGCTAGAAGGAGCATCAGGAGGTATGAGCCTAAGCCTATTCCGCGGGAAGACTTAGAGAAGATACTTGAAGCCGCGAGACTAGCTCCATCGGCGAAAAATATTCAACCATGGAGATTTGTCGTAGTAACTGATCCTGAGAAGAAGAGAAAGCTAGCTAAGGCCTGCTGGAACCAAATGTTCATAGCAGATGCCGCCGTAATAGTCGTAGCTCTCTCAGACCCTAACTTGTCTCCGAGGTGGCATGATAAAGACACTATGATAGCTATAGAGCACATGGTACTAGTTGCAGCAGACCTAGGCTACGGCACTTGCTGGATAGGAGCATTCGATGAAAAAGAAGTAAGGGAAATAGTTAAAGCTCCTGAGAATCTAAAGGTTGTAGCTGTGTTGCCAATAGGATGCCCGGCGGAATCTCCGCCACCTAGGCCTAGAAAGAAGTTTGAGGAAATATTCTTCCATGAAGAGTACGGCAAGTCTCTAAACCTAAATAAGATATAATCAACAAATTCTCCTATTTTTCTTTAAGCTAGTGTCAAAGTAGAGAACGTAAGGTTTATATGTATAAAAGATTCTAGTTAGCGAGGGATCGCATATAGATAGTGCTGAAGAGTCTATATCGAGAAGAGAGAGCATTAGAGTGTTTAAGAAGCTTATTCCTTACATAGCTAAACACTGGAAATATTTTGCTGGAGCTGTACTTCTCCTATTTATCTCAAACCAGCTAAGCGTATTTGTTCCTCTCATTTCTAAAGAGATAATAGATAAGTGTATAATTGGTGGACAGCTAGAGCTCATGCCCAAGTTAGTGCTGCTTTCAGTGGGACTAACAGCTATCTCGGCTGGTATAGGAGCTGTAAGAAGATACATTAGTGCCCTCTTCTCTCAGAAAATAGTCTACGACCTGAGAGTAGACTCCTTTAAGGCAGTTCAGAGGCAGTCTTATACATTCTTTTCGAGAGTTCCAATAGGACAGCTTATATCAAGAATCACTAGCGATACAGACGTTGTATCAAGATTTCTCACATGGCCTCTAACTAACCTACTTAATGCATACATCTTAGCAGTACTAGCTTTTTCAGCAATGCTTTCACTAAACGTGAAACTGACTTTAATGGTCATACCCTTCTTCCTAGTAGTTATCGTGCTTTTCTACAGATACTCTCTCCTAATAAGACCTCTCTTCATGAAGATAAGAAATCAGTACGGTGCTCTGACGTCTGTTGTGAATAATTCTCTAGTAGGTATAATAACTATTAAGGCTCTTGGAGTAGAAGATCATTCAATTAAAGACTTTTCTACAGAAAATAAACAGTACTTCGAATTAAATATTAAGGCTGCAAAAATACGTGCAACGTATATTCCTGCAATATCTTTTGTAGTAGGAGTAGCTACAGTATCTATAATTTACTTCGGAGGACTAGGAGTAATGAATAGAGAGTTTACTATAGGCAGCTTAATGGCTTTTATAAGTTACTTAACTATGCTTGTCTGGCCTCTAAGGTTTATCGGTATGTTCATAACAGCTTTCCAGCGAGCTATGACAGCTGCAAAAAGAGTTTTTGATCTAATAGAAGCAGTACCTGAAGTAACTGAAAAACCCGGAGCAATTCCTATGCCTCTTATTAAAGGGCACATAGTATTTGAGAACGTATACTTCGGCTTTGATAGGAGTAAGCCAATACTGAAGAATATTAACCTGGAAATAAGACCTGGAGAAAAAGTAGCTATTGTTGGTCCAACGGGTTCTGGAAAGTCTCTGCTAGTAATGATGATTCCTCGCTTCTTTGATCCGACAGGTGGGAGAGTGCTTATAGATGGAATAGACGTTAAAGATGTTAGGCTAAAATCCCTAAGGAAGCAGATAGCCATAGTTCCTCAAGAACCATATATATTCGCTGGTACAATAAGAGAAAACATAGCGTTCGGTAAGCCTAACGCTTCTATGAAGGAAATAGTTCATGCAGCCAAAGTCGCGAGAATACATGATTTCATAGAAAAACTCCCCAAGAAGTATGAGACTCTTGTAGGTGAGCGAGGAATAACTCTCTCAGGAGGACAGAAGCAGAGAATAGCTATAGCTAGAGTTATTCTAGTAAATCCTAGAGTCCTCATCCTAGACGACCCCACATCCAATCTAGATGCAGAGACTGAAAAAGAGTTTATTGAAATGCTTAAAGACGTAATAAGGGACAAAACAACAATCATAATTACCACTAGGCCAGCATTACTAAAGCTTGCTGATAGAATAGTGGTGTTGTCTAATGGAGAGATAGTGGAAGAGGGGACTCACGAAGAGCTCATTAAGAAGAAGGGGCTTTACTATAAACTCTACGAAGACATGGTTAAGAGTTTAGAGTTAGCTGAAGCTCGGGTGGGATAATGCACAGAGCTTTCTGGATGGAGCCTATTAAAGGCAAGCGAAAAATGCCTCTCAGAGTCCTAGCGAAAAGACTCCTTAAGTTGCTCTTTCCCTACAAGTGGGTTATAGTAGGTCTCTCAGTAGTCACTATACTAAGCTCACTTGTGAGCCTAGCTCAACCCTACTTAATGAAGCTAGCCGTAGATGAGGGCATAGGTTCTCACAACATGAATGTACTGCTCTGGGCATCAGTATTCTACTTAGCCTGCGTCGCTGCTTTCTGGTTATTCGACTACATTAGGTCGTTCTACTTCCAGTGGATGGGAAGTAAGTTTATCTACGAGCTTCGAGAAAAACTCTTTAATCACATAGTATCTTTACCTCACAGCTTCTTCACTGGAGTCCGTGTCGGAGATTTAATAGCTAGAGTGATGAGTGACTGTGAGAGAGTACAAGATGTCTTTGTGAGCGGGCTAGTAGCAGTAGCAGGAGACATAGTTATCTTAGCGGGATCATTCATCATAATGTTTAGCCTAAACGCAGAGCTAGCACTAGTGACTCTCCTAGTAATACCAGCCATGGTTTTCGCGACATATCTCTTCACTACTAGGTTTAGGAGAGTATTCATGAAGGTAAGACAGAAGACTTCAGAGCTGACAACTAAGGTTCAGGAAAGCGTGTCAGGTGTACGTGAAATACAGGCCTTTGCCAAAGAAGACAGAAGTTTAAGAGAATTTAAAAAGGTCAGCGCCGAGGCCCTGGAGGCGAGAGTTGAAGCTACTAAGACCTTCTCTGTGTACATACCCCTCATGGACATAATTCTCGCAGCGGGCTCTGCTCTAGTAATATGGTATGGCGGAATAATGGTTGTAGGAGGGAGAACTACTATAGGAGTTTTGCTAGCATTCCTCGCCTACACCTCTAGGTTCTTCAGACCAATATTCACATTAGTCTCAATGTACAATCTGGTCCAAGAAGCGCTAGTAGCTTTAGAAAGAATATTCGAAGTCTTAGACGTTAAGCCGGAGACAGAAGACACTGCTGAAACCATTGAGCTAGAAGAGGTTAAAGGACACATAGTCTTCGAGGATGTCTGGTTCTCATACGATAAGACGACTCCTGTTCTAAGAGGAGTAAGCTTTGAGGTAAAGCCGGGAGAGAAACTAGCAATAGTAGGTCCTACTGGAGCCGGGAAAACTACACTAGTGTACTTGATCTGCAAGTTCTATAACCCAGACAAAGGGAGAATATTAGTTGATGGAATAGATCTTAGAAGAGTTGTCAGAAAGTCTTTGAGAAGATTCATAGGATATGTACCTCAAGACACTATACTGTTTCCAGGAACAGTAAAAGACAACATAAGAATAGGTAAGCCTGACGCCACCGACGAAAAGGTAGTCGAGGTATGTAAGAAGCTCAGAATACACCATATAATAGAGTCTCTACCCCAAGGATACGACACAGACATAGGAGAATTTGGGAAAAGACTATCAGCTGGACAGAGACAGCTAATATCTATTGCTAGAGCGCTTCTAAAGAACCCGCCAATACTGATCCTAGACGAGGCAATGTCTAACGTAGACCCAGCCACCGAAGCTACTGTTAAGAGGGCTTTAGAAGTCCTTATGGAGGGAAGAACTACTATCATAATAGCCCACAGACTGACTCTAGCAAGAGACGCTGACCAAATACTAGTTCTCGAAGACGGACAAGTAGTCGAGAGAGGCTCACATGAAGAGCTAATGGCCAAGAAAGGCATATACTATAAGCTGTATACTACTCAAATGGGCCTCGAATCTAAATAAACTCTTCATTATAGATCATACCTACTGGACACACTAAGACACATCTAAAGCAGTAAGTACACTTATAGCGCTTAACCGAATTCAAGCCAATAGCATCTTGTGGGCAAAACGCGACACAGGCAAAACAGTCTTTACAGGGATTAAAATCTTTCAGCAGAGTAGTTTTCTCGAATTCTAGCCCTGTTACTACCCCAGCTACAACTACTCTAGGACCATACTCAGGCGACACAAGCCACCCACTCCTACCAACAACACCCAGTCCTCCTCTAGCAGCATACTTCTCAAGAGGCACTACCTCGGCGAAGGGCGGGATATAGCACGCAAAAACATTTTCCTCTAGAAGTCTCTTCGCAAGATATACTCCCACTTCTGCAGCCTTAGAGAATGCTTCGAAAACCTTAAAGTGGATGTTATTTCTAGTTAAACCTGTGAAAGGAATATAAAATACAATAATACTTTTGGCTAAAGGGAAAGTCTCTATTAAATGTTTATCAGCTCTTAAAACACACCAGTGTTTAATACCTACTTCGCTCAGCAGCTCAGGTATAGTCACTACTCAAATAAGCTTCTCTAGGATACATATCTATTGTTGGACAAAATGAGGGAATATAAATACAAAGTACTAAGCAAGCTTTCTAAGCTAAGTAGAATCTATCTAAAAGCTTCAAGTAAATACTTAAGTTTAATCAAGGTATACATAGGGCTAAAGTTCTACGAACTAGTTTTAGAGAATCCAGTCACTAAGAGAGATATCGCTGAACTAATGAGCTATACGGACTTCGATCCAGATTTCTCTAACCTTCTTCTCGAAAAGTGTTTTACATACCCTACCTACAGAGAACTAGCCGACGCTATAGCTGACTTCGAGAAGATTAGGAGAGATTCGAGAGGAGTACCGATAGTATCTCAGAAGAGGCTTCCCTTACAGGCGGCATGGACACTAGTCGGTTTCATTCTCGACACTAGAGCAGCCGAAAAGTACTACAGTCTACTAGAGTCTTGCAGAAAAGTTAAGGGAGTAAGTACCCTGCTGAATTTTCTCAAAACAGAGTCCGATGAAGCTAAGTTTACTGAACCAGAGTACTTAAGCTCGCTAAGCCACTACTTCTACTCCTATCTTCTATCAACAAGAATCTCGTCTAAGAAATTACTGCTAAGCAATGCTTTAGAAAACAGGCTAGTGATATACTACAAGTACTCTAAGGACATGGAGACAGTAGAGTCGGCTTTCTCTACCGTTCTCTCCAAACACTTCATAGCCAGAGTACTAGAGTTAGCACATAGAAGCATCAAGGAGAGAATAACACTAGCACACCGGTGCCTCGTGGCAGGAGATCCTCTTCGTCCACTAAAAACACCCTATATGGCAGTAGTCTACGGATCTGAGAGAAGAGGCTTTACGAATGCTCTATGGGATATTATGAGAGATTTAGCGGAAACAGAAAAGAATCTCAAAAGAGAACTTCCGTTCATAGCATGTCACTGGAAACACTTAGCTGTAGAAAACGACTTATCTGCATTCAAAGGCTTCATGAAAGCAGGAGACGACTTAGTCTACGGCTTCTTCAGAGATTTCGCGAAGATAGGAGTAACACTAGTGTTGTCTCTACCCGTTCTCCGGGAACAAGAGCTACACAAACAGCTGTCAAAATTATTCTCAGAGCTCGACGTAGTGGAGGTAAATCCCTATGTTTCATCGAAAATAGCTGACAGCAAGTACTTAACTAATGTTGTACTCGGAAAGCAAAATATTCTTGTTCCTAAGCAAGTAAGACTCGAGAAGAGCGCTAATATCGAAGATTCTCTATCTAAAATAGTTAGTTTCGCTGAGAACACGTCTTCTGAGAAAATAGTAGTCAAGCCAGAGCACGGTACAGAAGGCCTACTTGTTCAGGTCTTTAATAAGGACGACCTAGAGTCTATAGCGAGACATTTAGAAAGAATATTTTCTAGAGATAGTGTTGTCGTCGAAGAACTCAGAGGAAACATAGGGTACTCGGGATATCCGACAGTATTTAGATTAGTGGTTTCTTGGAACGGAGAGAACTTTGATATCGAGGGGGGATACGCTATAGTATCCCAGATTAAAGATGAGTACGTAGCCTCAGTCTCGCATGGAGGAAAAATAGTGGACATAAACGAGGCTTTGTCTAGACTTAAAAAGTATAAAGGAGAGAGCATAAAATCTCCGGCTTTCCTCTTAGCAGAGACTGCTATTGAAGCCGCTAAAGCACTAAACGCAGGATTAGGAGAAAGAGACTACTTAAAGTACGTAGGCTTAGACCTTGTTCTCGAAGAAGATTCTAGTAAAGTACACGCAGTAGTAATTGAAGCTAACTCTAGACCCAGCGGACTAAGCTACTTAAGAAAACTTGAGACAGGTGAGGCATCAGTTATAAAAAATTTATTAAAATATATTATAAGGATTCTAGAAGAGAAGTAGCTTCCTTTAACTTGGTTAAAGCTTCTGATACCCTTTGCTTTAAAGCATCCAGCCTCTTCTCATTCTCCTCTAGCTTCTTCTTAACTTCATCTAACTCTTTCTTAAGTTTTTCGAACTCTGCTCTAGGTACAGTTTCTAGGACAGGTACTTCTATCTTAACTCCTTCTCTCACAAACCGTTTGAAGGTCTCTCGGACAAGTTTTCCTGCTTCAGTCTTACCAGCAAGGTGATTTCTAATAGTAGCCTCGGTTCTACCTAGTTCTTCAGCTATTCTAGATATAGTATAGCCAGCCTTCTCTCTAGCTAAAGCACCAGCAGCTACTCCAAGAGAATCTAGCCAAGTTAATCGCTCTTCAGCATGTTTCATCTTCTCTAGAACATCTTCTCTCAGCAAAGTAGCTACCATTAAAGCAGTCTCAAGCTTATGTATATCACTCTTAGTGAGCGGCTTAAGTGGAATTTCCTCACTCATACATCAAATAAGTTATATCTGAAGTATATTATTTAATCGCTTAGCGATACTTAAATTAAGTAGTGAGAAGAGAGGAATGCGTGCACGTCTTCATCAGTACTGTATGCCTTCAGTGTCTAGGGAAGCTAGCTTACTACTTTGTATCAAAAACTAGTCTTAGTGAAGAAGAAAAGATAAGAGCTGTAGCTTGGCTCTTCAGAAAGATAGCTGAGCTATTTGAAGGAGATCTCAGCGACTACATGAAGATGTGTGCCAGCTTCTACAGTGCTGTGTTCGAAGTAGTAGGAGAAGAGGACTTTTTTGCCGAGGAAAAGAAGTTGAGCAATGAGCTGGCATTAAAGCTTACTAAAATAGCTGAAGACTACGCTAAGTCCCTGAGAGGTTCTATTAAAGTCTCTGCCGTGGGAAATGCTCTTGACTTTGGGACAGGAGTGTATGAATGTTCGATAGAGGACTTCAAGAAACGTTTTCTAGAGCTAATTGAAGAAGACTTCGCTGTAGACGACTATGATAAGTTTCTAGAAGACTTAAAGAAGTCTAAGACTATTCTATATGTACTAGATAACGCTGGTGAAGCCGTATTCGACTTACTATTGGTTAAGAGGCTCAAAGACTTTGCTGAGAAAATAGTTGTTGCAGCTCGAGATAAACCTGTACAGAACGATGTAACCTACGAAGAGGCTTTAGAACTAGGCTTCGGGGATGTCGCGGAAGTAGTCAGTACGGGATCTAGAATACCTGGACTATACCTTAAGACATGTAGTAGAGATTTTATTGAACTTCTAGAGGATGCTGACTTAGTTATTCTCAAAGGTCAAGGAAACTACCAGTCGATAGACGAAGTAAAGAGAGTCAGAAGCAAGCCTACCTACGCTATACTCAGAGCAAAATGTCCTCCCGTAGCGAGGGCTCTAGGCGTAAGACTCAACAGTTTTATCTTCAAAAAGTTGCTGTAAGCATAGGCTAAAGACTACTCGTACATACTCCTTTTATACTCTAGTATACACGAATAGTGTGTTAACAAAGATTGCTGTAGCAACAATAGTCTATGCTATATCATTTATAGTGGTATACAGTGTACTGACTAAGTGTCCTCTCCTCCCGGGAATAGATGGACCCTACTACTTGGTTCAAACAAACTACCTCCTAAAGCACCTTAGTCTCAAGTACATGGATCCTCCTTTAGCCTTCATAATTCTAGCAGTTTTTAGAGCAGCTATTCCAGACCCCTTTCTTTCACTCAAAATAGGAATGTCTTTCATTACGGCGTGTATAACTGTAGTACTGTTTCTCTATGCAGACTACTTTCTCAAAGACGAGGTCTCTTCAGCACTGATAGCGCTTGTTTTCTTATTTAATTCAACTACTTTTAGACTCTTACAGGACTTCTGGAAAAACATTACAGGATTTCTATGGATAGTGCTCTCTCTATACTTTACAGCTAAGAGTATTAAAGAAGGAGGAAGAAGTAACGGTATTTTAGCGTCAGTATTCATAGTGTTGACTTTTCTAACACATATTCTCGACGCAGGAATAACTACAGTAACCTACTTCACTATGCTGATCCTTATGCTCCTTTTCGCGAAAAAGCATGTCAAGAAGATAGCCGTTCAAGAAATATGTCTTGTCTCACTACTAGCAGCATCCTTTGCTCTGCCTATAATCGTAGGAGGCGACATAGCGAAGGGAATAGCCTTTATCAAGAGTCTACTAAAGGTAAGTGAAGAACTCGAGAAGCCCTTATCAATAGTAGCCGTCCGCTGGTCGATTATAGGAATACTCGGAGGAATAGCCTCTATACTCTACTCTCTATATGCCATACGCAATAACCCAACATACTCTCTCCTGGGAGCTATAGGTGTAGCGCTAGTTTTCTTCAACATACCTTTCATCGAGAGAGCGTGGCTCTGGAGATTTCAGCTCATGAACGGCATACTCCTTGCACTTGCTCTCTCGCTACTACTTCAAGCAGTAAAGGAAAAAACTGCTAGGATAGCACTTCTACTCATAATCGTAGGCTTTATGATATTCGAGTCAGCACACTATTTAGAGAGAGGACTGAGGCCAAGCATACCTATAGCAGAGTACTATGAGATAAAAGCCCTAGTGAACAAAATTCCCGAAGGATCTCTTCTCGTAGTGCCTAATCCAAAGCTTAGATATTGGGTAGAAACTCTTTACGAGAAAACCGATGAAAGGGTTTCACGGGATTACCAGTCTCTTCAGATACTAGTAGTAGAGAAAAGACCTGTTTTCAGGAAACCGCCGTGGCCTCTTTTCTTTAAGGGAAAGTTTATTGAAGCCTATGTCATTCCTCCAAGACGCTAATGGCTCTTATAGAAAAGCCTAGCGGTATAAGTTTTTTATAATAGCTAGACTAGAATACTTCGAGGTATCATGCTTAAGAAAAGATATTTGATATTTATATTAGGGCTAATAGCACTACTCTATATATCTGTAATACCAGCAGTACCACAGGTCACTATTAGAGGCTATGTCAAGACGAGTGAAGGTAAACCTCATACAAATACACTAGTGGTCGTATTTGATAAACAGAACTACGAAGTAAGAGGAGTCACGGTAACTGATAAAAACGGGTATTTTGAGGTAACTGTGCCCAGAGGATACAGGTACATAGTTTTCGTGCTTCCGAGAACTCTTAATGGAAGTAGGCTAAGTCATGTGCCTGAAGCAGTTTTCTTCAAACACGAAGACTTAGTTGAAGCCACAATAAACTTCATAGTATATCCAGCAGCGTTTATTAAAGTAGAGGGAACAATACGATATGTTGGCGGAGAGTGGTATGGAGTATATGTATTGACTGTATTGACAGCTGAGGGCACAAGGGTATCTACTATATTCAATGCAGGTGAGGCTACTTACTCACGGGAATTCGCTGAAGAGGGAAGAGTGAAGGTAGAGCTCATAGACGAGTATGGTATGTGGAACCCTATTCTTATACCATATATAGTTGGAGTTAGAAAAGGACAGCTCCCGCCAGGTCTTCTTAGTGAAAACGTGGCTGTAATTCCAGCGAAGACTAAAGTAATAGTACAGTTTAAGACGAGTATAGCAGATAGACGTAAGCCTCCTTTTAGAGTAAAAGATAATACTATAGCTTTCACTATAGGAGAGCCCCTAAAGCCTCTATACTTGTCGCCGGGAGACACTGTAGTATATAATATTGAGAGAGAGGCTCTTAGGAGAGTAATGGAAGATGTGAGAAGAGACGTAGACGTAGCCTACAGCATAATTGAAGATCTAGAGAAAATAGGCTTCTATTTAGCTCCAGAGAGAGCAGAGCTCTCTAAAGCGCTGACGCTGATAGAGGAAGCTAAACTAGACTACGAGAAACAGCAGCCAGTAGACCAGATAGTAGAGAAGCTCGAGCGAGCACACTTTGTGGCTACTCAGAGCGTCGCTAACAGAGTATTTTTCCTCAAGACAGTAGCACTGGAAGGAGCACCACTACTCTCCTACTTCATAGCAGTCTTCTCAGCAGTCATGGCATACTACTTCTTCGAGGACCCGAAGAAAAAGCTGTACTCCTTCATCATATTCTTCGCCGTGTTTATGGGAATTTTCGCCGTTTCCTACCCAGGATTCCCTCTGCTCTGGAACAATAGAAGAGATCTCTTCCTACTATCAGTGTCAACGGCTTTCCTAGGAGTACTCTTCCTACTCTTCTACCTTCCAATAAAGATCAGAGAAGCAGAGCTTCCAGGAAAGTTCAGAAAGGGAGCAATAGTAGCTGTGACATTTTCCCTAGCAAAGAGGTTCTCTAGACTCAAGAAGACTAGAACAGGAATAGTAGTATTCTCGCTAGCAGCACTAATATGGGCTTTCACAGTACTAGCATCCATATCAACAGTATACGGAATATGGAGCACCGAAGTCCAATCAGTATCACAGGTCAATGCACTAGTGGCGAAGCACCTGCTAAACGAAACAGTAGTGAGTTCTCTAGGATACTACTCTGACTACGAGTGGTTTGTCAAACAACTAGGAGAAGATAAGGTGTCAGTAACAGTGTACAACGACCCTGGAATAAAGGTAGACATAGTCCTCCGCTCTAAAGGAAAAACCGTTAAAGTTAAGGTCTTCATGGGACTTTCCGCCGTAGAAGACAAAATAACTAAGATATCAAAGATACTAATTAAAGGAAACTGGAGCGAAATATCTGAGCCAAACGCTGTCCTCCTTCCATCGAGTATTGCAGAGTCTCTCGGAGTCTCTTATAGAGACGAGATAGAAATAGAGGTATATAGACCTGGAATAGACAGACCTAAGCCAGAAAAATACATAGTCGTAGGCATATTTGACGAGGGTCTGCTAGATAGCTTAAAAGACCTCGACAGTCAGCCCTTAAAGCCCTTTGTCGCAGTAAAAGAGGGTTTTGCTCCAGCCAACTCAACTGAAATAATCATAGGAAACTGGAAGCACTTACTCAAAGAAGTGTTGCTCGAGGAGAAAACAAGTTTCTCAGCAGTATTCAGAATATTTAGAATCGCTGCTAGAGCAGACCCGTCTACTTTAAAAGACCTCGCTCGAAGGTACATTGAGAGGAGGGGCGAAGACTACTATGTTTACGTTAATTCTGAAGGAAAGTGCTACAAACTATTCTTCGGGCGCAAAGTAGAGAATATTCTCGCGAGAAACATAGACTTCATTATACCAATAGCAATAGTAATTTCAGTAGTCCTAGTCTCTATGTACAGCATAGTAGAGGAGAGGAGAAGAGAAATATTCATCTTTAACGCAATAGGCTTCAATCCAATGCACGTAGCCTTCTTGTTCCTAGCTGAGTCAATAGTATACGGCCTCCTTTCAGGAGGACTAGGCTACATAGCTGGAATAGTCACATTCAGAGTCATGGCAACATACTTCTCTACACTCAACTTGCTAGTGAGAGAGAAGCTAGAATGGTACTGGAGCATAGTAGCTATAGGGATCTCGATAATAGTTGCAATGATATCATCCTTTAAGCCAGCACTCAAAGCAGCAATGATGTACACTCCCTCCAGAGTAAGAAGAGTAAAGGTAACAGAAGCGGAGAAAATCAAGCGTGAAGAAAGAATACTAGTAACATATGTTGGCAAACGCTACCTCCTATCAACTAAAGTAAAGGAAGAGGAAGCAGTAATATTCTTCTCCTATGTCTACTCCAGACTAAAAGACATGGAAGCAGGATACACTGAGAGAATAGAAGACTTAACAGAATATGAGGAAGAGGAGCTGCCAGACGGAACCCTGGTAAAGAGATTCACATTTAAGTGTTCTCTGCTAATAGAAGGAGAGAGAATAGTAATAGACAACGAGCTTAAGTGCACAAAATATCCGAAGGAGAAGTATTATAGAGTAGAGCTTTACGCTAAGCCCCACGGAGAAAAGGAGATTCCTCTAAGGTACCTAGACAGAGTAGCATCCATGGTAAACGACATACTGAAATCATGGGAAGAGGAAAGAAAGAGAATACTAGCGTCTTACAGGTAGCGGTATGAAGACCATTGGAAAAGATGTTATTTTAACTCTGTTTATAGCAGGTCTCTTTATCTCAAATATAGTCTCCCTGCTGGGCTCTTCTACAAGAACCTTCACTTTTTCTCCTCGAGAAGAGTACCTCAGACTAGCAGAAGAAGCCTATCGCTGGATGATGCAGTTCCAAATAACTCCTCCGGGAACTCCCTGGGGATGGCACCTAAACTGCAGCGAAGCATGGGGAGGACTAGCAGGCTACTACACTAGAAAATACAGGTGGGCAGCCCTCTACGGTGCTGAAAGCTTCTACCAGCTGTACATAGCCTCGCACGACGTAGGCTGGTTCATAGAGCTAGGCGTAGAGCTATACAAGATCACAAGGAAAAACGAGTACCTAAAGGCAGCCGAACTAGCCGCCCAGTGGGCCATGAGAATACAAGTAGGGTACAGCAAGTGGCTCGACGAATTCAAGTCATTCTACATCGCTCCGAGAAAAGTCGGCAGAAGCGTGAGCTGGAGATACATTCCCGGAGTAAACTTCCCCAGAGAAGCCGCGGGAGCTTATACTGAAGGAATGTTCGTTTTCAGCGGAAAGCCTCCCTTCATGGACGACTGGGGAGTAGGCGAAGAATTCGCTGAGCCCGCTCTCTGGATAGCTCCTGAGCACGTAACGCCCATAGCTCAGGGACTGCTGAAACTCTACGAAGTTACTCACAACAAAACATACCTTACATCAGCTCTAAGGGCAATAGACTTCGTAATAAGAATGCAGAGCCCCGAAGGCGGGATATACACGAGCTACCCACCATATGCATACGGTATAAGAATGGGCGACACAGCTGACGCCGCCCTACTACTCTTCTACGCCTACAAAGTCACCGGAAACAAAACATACCTAGAGAGAGCTCTCCTAGCGTGTGACTTCATGTTAAGCAAACAAGTGGCTAGAGGGAAGAGAAAGGGAGCCCTACCTCACTTGTCGTCGGCTGGAGGAGAATGGAGAGTAAATAGCTTTTTCACAGGAGACGCGGCAGCAACAATTTCAGCGTGGCTAGAAGCATATGAAATAACAGGTGATGAAAAATACTTAAACGCGGCTTTCAACGCGGGAACATTCGTTATCTCGATGCAAGAAGTCGGAAACGAGCCCCTCTGGGGCGCCAGACTGTACGCCTACGACAAAAGAGCCATCGGAGGATTCTACTGGGTATACAGCCCAGGATACGGGTACATAGCCTACCAGTTCATAGGAACCACTACTTCAGCAGCAATCGCCCTACTCAAACTCTACACGAAAACAAGATTTTCACTATTCCTCTCACACGTCAAGCTAGCACTGAGATGGCTAAGAGAGACAGAAATATATTCTCCTCTAGGCCGAGAACTAGAGCTCCCCGGCCTAGTAGTCTACAGCGACCCCCATGGACTCTACAAAAGCGGATACGTGCCAAAATACGGAAAATATTACGATGAGATCCCAGGAACAATGTCAGGAGACCCTGAGCAAGGCTTCTGCGTAGCAATGGCAGCTGCAGGCCCCTGCTACTTGTATCTAGAGCTTTACAGACTATACAGTGAAATAGAGGGGGGATAACTTATGTTCGACAAAGCCTTCCAGTTATCAATAATGATATTCTCGAGCCTAATGGTAGCACAGCTTTTCTCAAGACTCTTATTCGAGAAAAAATTTTACAGAAAATCGAACTTCATACTCCTATTCCTTACGCTAATAACCACAATGTATAGACTCGAGCCAGCGCCCTTCGATATGGCTCTATCCCTACTAACACCACCCTTCAGACTAGAGTACCTAATGACAGTTATCATAGCATTCCTACCCTTCTTAATACCAGTCGCAATACTATTCATTAGAGGAGAAACATGGCTTCTCTCAGAAACAGTAGTGAGATTTATGAAAAGAAGACCACTGAGAACACTACTCAACATAATCACAATAACCCTACTACTATCAGCACTAGTAGGTGTAACATCAATATCACCAGTTAAAACAGTATATTCTATAAAAATAGCCCCCAGTCCTCCCGAAACCCTTAAGAAAGAAAAACTCTATATCCTTTGCTATAAAAAGTACTTCTGGAAAACCACTACAGAGTATAGCATCCAGAGAGAAGAAATAGAGCCTATCACACTAGAACTTAAAGTAGGTTTCTTATCTCTTTTCAAAACACCCGTAGACACAGCAAGCTTTCTATGGGTAAAGGGATACGCTGACTCCAAAGAAATATCAATCCTTATAACCAGCACAGAGTTCCTACAAAAATATTTAAGCGAAGCAGTAGATTTAAGTAAAAACGACAGCAGAGAAGTATATGTATCAAGAAATCTCTCAGCAAACAAAATAGTAATCCCCTTCACCAATACCATGTTAACACCAAGTGGAGTATTTACTATCAAAAGTAGTATAGCTTTATCAAGAGAGCTAAAAATATTCGACAAAAGGCCCGACGTAATAATAGATATAGAGGAACTCAGTCCACTAGAACTACTAAACCTAATAGACGCAGGTACAACAGAGTACATCATAGTAGCTACTAAAGAAAAAATCGAAGCATCAAAACTAGCAAAATTCATCAAAAAGTTCTCAACAGAATATACTTCAGGCGCACAAGCAGTAGTAGAAACACCCCTTGTATACCAAGTAGACTCCACTGGAGTAATAGAGTATTTCACCATAGGAACATACTACTCTCTCACAGGTGAACTCACATACTTCTCCTTCTCAGCCATAATGATCGCAGTAGTCCTATTCTCAACAATACTAGGATCCGTCTACGAGAGAAGCAAAGAATACTCCACAATAAGCTGCCTCGGAGCATCCCCACGCACAATATACTTCCTCATGTTCCTCGAAGGAGCATACCTAGCATCACTAAGCGGCTCAGCCGCCCTCTTCACATCCCTCCCATTCCTCAAACAAGTAGCCGCACTAAAATCCAGCAGCGACATCTCCTCAGCATTCTTCATATCACTCGGAGTAAGCTACCTCTCCGTAATAGCATCATACCTAGCCCTAAGACTCAAAGGAATACTAGCAGTAACACCAAGCCGCACAGAAAAATACACAGCCGAAAGAGGAAAACACGGAGGAGAATTCGAAGTCCCCATAAAAATCCACGACTGGAACAACTTCAAGCGTTTCCTCAAAGGAATCGAGGGAAAACACGTCGAAGCAGGAATCAAAATACTAAAAGTAACCGAAGAAAACGGAAAACTAAAAGCACTAGTCGCATGCGGCATAGAAAAAGAAGCCCTTTACATATTCACACTAACACACCTAGGAGAGTCCGTAAAGATTGAAGTAGCAGGCGAAAAAACTTGGACAGCTGAACATTCTAGGCTATACGACCTAGCCGTAAGAAAATTCAGAAAACTAGCCCTAAAATACACACTCAAAACATCCCAACCCTATACTCCAAAAAGTTCCTGAAAAGCACTACTCCACTCTCTGGAGGTGTGCAGGGCCACCCTCAGGAACCACTAAACCCCTATCCCCAACCCATCTCTCCATAGTCGAATAAAACATAAAACTCTTACGCGTCAACAGCCAATACAACACAATCGGAGCAAGAGGTCACCTAACCTGATTCTCATACTTAGAAGGAGGTATCCTAAAATACTCCTTCTTATCAAGATTAACTACTATAAAACGCTCACCCATACGCACACCAAAACCTTGTCCCATAAAACATATAAAAATATTAACCCACCAATACAAATCAAGCAGCCATAAAGCCAAACAAAACACAAATCTCCAACCACACCTCCCAAACAACCTACAGCTAAGCCCAGACCCCCCATAGACACACTACTAAACATATGTAAAACCAAAGATATTAAAAAAGACAAGCACACTTAAAAGAAACCTTTCTAAACAACAACATACAGCAGACTCACACACCACACATTAAGAAGCGAAATTTAACTAAGTAAAAACAACCAAAAGTGCTCAGCAGGAGGTATATATTCTTTTCGATAAGCCTTAAATAATTTTACTCACTAGTTAAAATAGTTCTTGATATAGTGTGAGGGATTAAATATGGGAGAGGAGACAAAAGTAAAAGAAGTAGAGCCCCTAGCCATTCTCAAGTCACCTAGACTAATAATCCTATGGATAATAATACTACTAGTATTCATCCCCTACCAAGCATTCAGACTATACGGATGCTACGGCAACGGAGAACCATTCATATACCTAGTACTCTTACTAACAGCCATAATCGGCATAGCAAGCAAGAAATTCAAGCTAACACCACAAGAAGCAACAATAGCCTTTGCCATAGCAACAGTAGTAGCAGACATATCAATATACACAGCATTCTACATATGCCCACTAATGGGCATACCCTTCATCAACCTCTACGGCGGACCCAACCTAGACAAAGTAAAAGACTGGATCCCCTCATGGATGCTCATACCCAAAGAAGTCCTAGAACCAGCTAGAAACGGAGGAGCATCACTACCCTTCGGACCATTCCTACCAGTACTAGCCTTCCTAACAATATTCCTAGTATCCCTTAAGTTACTACAGCTAGCAACAGCAGGTATCATCGCAAGACAGTGGATAGAAGTAGAGAGACTCCCATTCCCAGCCTTCATGCCAAGCCTCTACGTAATCAAATACTACTCCGAGGAAGTAGGAAAGAAGCCTAAACTACTAACACTCAAAGGAAACTCAGCATACTGGCTAGGCTTCGTAATAGGCTTCGTAGTAAACGCCATAGCCATCATGGAAGTATTCAGCGAAATCGTCACCGGCAAAGTATATATCCAGCTGCCCGCGAGCACGGGATTCATTGGACAGTTTGTGGTTGATCTCAGATTTTTAGAGCCGTACTTGCCGGGTGCAATGCTGTACTGGTATCCGGGACTTGACTTCGGTTTCTTCCCAGTGGCTTTGTTCCTTCCACTGGACGCTATGGCGACTGCTATACTGTGGTTCTTCCTGTGGTATATCTTTTACCCAGCGATAGTTAATATTCTTGGAATATATCCGACTAAGGTTACTGCGGGTCAGCTTGGTAATGGTGCTGTCGGTCCATGGCCTTTCAGGTGGGTTGGATTAATAGCTGTGCCCTTCGGTCTAGGTCTCTACGCGCTTGTGTTTAACTGGAGGTACTTTAAGGACTACTTGACTAAGGCATTTAAGAGGACTGAGCTTAATCCCTCACTTCCTGAGACTCTGCCAGTGTATACTGGTATAGTGGCGTTTATACTAATGGTAGCTCTACTAGCTGCGATAGGAATGCCTGTAGTACTAGCGATCATATGGATGATCGCTGTAATTATATTCTGGCTCGGTATGGCTAGGGTGGCTGGTGAGTACTTCACACAGCCACTGGACTGGAGAGGATTTATCAATGGTTTTATGGGCTTCTCGCAGACTATAATGGGCTGGCCTAACCCGTATCCGTCTAAGGAGGCTTGGGGCACAATAATGAGTATGAGACTGACTAACAACGTTGTGGAAAGAGAGGTTGACAGCTGTTGGGGCTTCCTTGGATGGTACCGTGTCGCAAGGGATACTAATACGAGTTGGAAGGCGTTGTATATCGCTCAACTTATAGCAGTAATTATAGGAGTGATTCTTGCTTGGCCAGCTGTCTACGGGCTGGCTTACTACAAGGGTATTGAAGTGAGCTGGAGTGGATATGTGACGAGGGTGTTCATTAGGTATGGTGCTAGGAGATTTGTTGACTATGGTCTAGCGGGTACAGTGAACGCTATTGGTACATGGAATATGTTCAGGGTTGGCTGGTTCTTCGGAGGCATTATAATGGTGTTCGCTATTATCTGGCTGAGGCTTAGATTCCCATGGTTCTTCATTAACCCTGTTGGTCTGCTGTGGCAGCATCCGTGGTGGCTCGGCGCTACTATGCTGGCTTTCGTTATAAAGTATGTCGTTATTAAAGTGGGTGGTGCGGAGGCTTACGAGAAGTACTTGATACCGTTTGCTGTCGGCTGGGCTTTCGGAGGTGCTATAGGTACTCTAGTGACATACTGGCCTGAGAACATTTCTAGAGCCTTCTTCAACAGAGTGTTCGCATGGTTCTGGTGGTAAACTAGAATAATTAAATTTTTCTTTCTTTTTCTAAATACTGTTTCTTTAGGTAATTGTTGTCTGTGTGAGTGCTTGTTGTTTTGTGTTGATGGAGGCTTGGTTTGTTGGGGTGCTTTGTTTGTGTTTGTGGGTGGTGGGAAGGAGTTTCTGTTGGATTGATGTGGTTTAGCTGTTGCTACGAGTTTGTTTTATTGTAAAGGGAAAATTTAACATGTGGAATAAATTAGGTTTATATAGTTAAGGGGTTATTATCAGTTGATGAGGTCTGGTTCCGGAAGCGTCTTTGCGTTAATTTTCATTATAGCTTTGAGCGTAGTTATTGCTACGGTGCCTAGTGTGGCTGTTTCTCAGGGAAGTACTATTAACTGGAAGAGTCTTGAAGGGTTTTTAGAGAGATTTGATTACTCTAGGGTTCTTAGGCATATTGAGTACTTTGGGTCGCTTGATAGTCGTTTGACAGGGTATCCTGGTGCGTGGAGTGCTTTGTGCTACGTGTACTCGGAGCTGAAGTCTTATGGCTTTGATTTAGTTTATTTCCAGAACTTCACTACTGTTGTTCCGGTAGTGCGGGAGGCTTATATTGAGGTTAAGTGCGGCGAGGCTGTCAGTAAATTCAGAGTGTATCCTGTATGGCCTAATCTTGTTCAGACTTCTCCTACTGGGCCTGAGGGTGTTTCAGGGAGACTGCTTTACTTAGGTAGAGGAGATTTAAAGAGCGTTAGGGGGGTGGATGTAAAGGACGCTATTGTTCTTTTAGACTATAATAGTGAGGATAATTGGGTGAAGTTAGCTGAGCTGGGAGCGAGGGCTGTGGTTTTTGTGGAGCCTTTGTCTACTAATAGGTTTGAGTCATTCAGTAAGTTTGCTTACGTGAATCTTTACTTCCCTAGAGTCTATGTTGATAGAAGGACTGGGCTTGAGTTGAGAAAGCTGTGTGAGAGAGGCTGTGTCACGGCTAGGCTTGTTTTAGACTATTCTATGGGGGAGGTTGTTTCAGCGAACGTGGTTGCTTTCTTGAAGGGGAGGAGTGGTGCTAATGATTCTCTTGTTTTAGCGGCGTATGTTGATGACTGGTCTCCTGTGCCTGAGCTTGCTAGTCACTATGATAGTGCTTGTGGTGCAGCGGTTTTACTTGAGGTAGCTCGCCTGCTTGCTGAGAGTAAGCCGGAGCTGAATGTTGTTGTGGTGTTCTTTACTGGGCACTGGGAGGGCTTGTGTGGTTCTAGGGCTTTTGTCGAGGAGATACTTGAAGTGTTTGTTGACGATGTGTTGCAGGGGCATCCGATATGGAATCAGAGTGTTCCGAAGATGTTTCTTTCGCTTGATTTATCTACTGGTAGTAGCAATGTTGCTTTAGTTCACTCGGGTGGATTTTACCATGTGCTAGGTCCCAGTATTTCTGAGGAGTGCTCAGATATGTACAGGGGAATAGATTTGCTTCTGAGAGACTATGGTAAGAGTGGTAAGCTGATTGATTTAGTTAAAAAGTATGCTGGTAGTGCTCCTAAAATATATTATCAGCTTTTAGATCAGGCTGGAAACGCTTACGAGGAACCTGGTGAGCCGGAGTACTTTACTCCTGTGCCTTACAAGTATATTGCTGATGTAGAGCCGTGGCTTCAGGCAGGGCTTCCAGGATTTACTCTCTTTACTGCTTTTGACTATAGGTTTACGTGGTTCACTCCTCTTAAAGAGCAGATACACTTTAATCCTGATAATCTTAAGCCTCAGGCTTACTATGCTGCAGCGCTGTCTTATATTTACTCTAGTGTTGTGACGAGTGATTATCCGCCGAGGAATACTTGGGGTCCTACTCGCTACTACTTCCCGAGGCCGTATGCTCCGTTTGTTCCAGGGTTTACTAAGATGAGGGGGCAAGTTGTAGTGTACTCATCTATTTCGCCTAGGCAGTATGAGCCGCTGATGAATGAGACTATAGTAGTTATAGTGGATACGGAGGACCAGTACAATATCTTCAACTATATTTTCTTGAAGACGGAGCCTAATGGGACTTTTGTTGTATATGGCTTAGGCTTAGATACAGGGGGCTCGGCGAGGTCTTATATCGCTAAGTTCTATGTAATCGACTATGAGAACGGGGGGAGAATTCTCTATACAAACGACTATGGAAAATATGGCGCTGAAGTGATCTACACTACGAGGATGTTTACTGTGAGGGAGGGTGTCTACGGGTGGCCTCAGCCTCTGCGCTTTGTTGTATTTAAGTGTGCTGGCATAACTATGTTTAGTGTGACTTTTCCTCAGGGGATGCTTGACTTATATAACTACATGACCATATATAAGACTCTTCAAGTACGAGATGTTTCAGTAGTAGTTAGGGAGTTTACGTCTCACTCAGAGGTGTACCACTATGGCTATGAAGCGGATCACATAAATAAGATACTGATCGTTTACGTTAAGCCTAGGGAGAGAATTGAAGTAGAGGTACATGTTAGGTCTCAGGAGGGACCGGTTTACTTAACGATTCTGCTTTTAAATTCCTCTGAGGAGCGCCCTGAGGGAGCTGGCTACTGTCTTAGTGAGCCAGGGGAATCTCTAGTCTTATTTAGGTCTACTTTATGCTACATAGAGAACTTCTATTGGCTTAGTAGATACCGTATAGATCTCGCAGCTAGATTCGGGGTATTTGATGCTGAGTCTCAGAGGAGCTTGGAGCACTTAGAGGAGTGGAGGACTTTGACTGAGAGGTATTTCAGTGAGAGGGAGTATGATAAGGCTTACTATGCTTCTCTCATAGCTTGGGCATGGGCTCAGAAGCTATATTACTCGTCAAGAGGGCTTATTCAGGGGTCTTCGACGACGACTGTAGTGTACTTTGTGATGCTCATACCCTTCGCGTTCGTTCTGGAGAGACTTCTGTTTGAATTCTATGAGGGTAGGAGGAGGCTTGTGGCGATAGCAGCGATGTTCGCTGTCTTCATAGGGGTTATGTGGCTTATTCACCCAGGATTCCACTTAGTCTCGAGTATGCCTACTCTGCTCCTAGGCTTCGTTATACTTACTGTATCGGTAGTGATAGGATTTCTGCTCTACAATGACTTTCAGGGAGTGATCTGGAGGGTTAGGAAGAAGAGGCTTGGTGCGCACTTCGTGGAGGTGAGTAGGTGGGATGTTATGGTGTCTTCGCTCTACTATGGAGTAGTCAATATGAAGAGACATAAGGTGAGCTCTATGCTCACGTTGGTCGCTATTGTTATAATAACGCTGTCTCTAGTCTCTCTGACTTCAGTGACTACTCAGACTGTGTTGAAGAAAATAAGTATTGATGTGGAGCCTGTGTATCAGGGTCTCTTAGTGAGGTACGTGACGTACGAGTCTCTGCCAGAGCCTATGATCAATGCACTAAGCTCTCTCGGAGAAGGTAAGGCGTCTAGGAGAGCGTGGCTCTACGGGTCTATTGGAGGATCTACTCTGTGGGGAGAGATCCCGGTAGAATATGAGGGTAGGGTAGAGACGGTTAAAGCTATTGTAGGTCTAGATGAGGCTGATGGAGCTGCTTTAGGGATATCGGGAGCAACTATCTACAAGAAGTGGGATATGTTGTTTAAGGAGATATCACCTGATACTGTTCCCTGTATAATCAACAGAAAGCTGGCGGAAGAGCTAGGTATAAGCTATATTCCTGTGAGGATAAAGGTCTGGGGTATAGATTTCATCGTGGTTGACATATTTGATCCAAGTGAGTTAGACTCTAGGATCGATATTGACGGTGAGTCAATAGCTCCATTAGACATATGGTCTGCTGAGGCGAGTCAGGCTGGGGCAGTTATTACTGAGAGGCTTTCCTGTGATACTATAATAATTGTTCCGTACTCTGTGCTGAAGAGGTTTCCTGGCTCTATTAAGGCTAGTGTAGCTATTGTGGGCGGGGATGTAGATAAGCTAGAGCGCTTAGCTGAGACGCTTTCCGAGATGACGTACAACATGTTCTTGTTCGTGGCGAAGGGTAAGAGGGTAGTAGGGTACTTGTCGCTAGTAGGTTTAGCGACTAGGGGATGGTCTTTCCTGCTGCCCTCTATTGTGATAGCCTCGCTGATAATGTTCAACATGATGGTGTCTCTAGTGCAGCAGAGGCTAAATGAGGTGAAGACTCTCTCTGCTCTAGGGCTAGCTCCTCTACATGTGACAGGGCTATTCTTCTCAGAGGCGATAGCATATGCTCTGATAGGAGGAGTTATAGGGTATACTACCGGTATTCTCGTGCTGAAAGCACTGGCACCAATAATGGGTCCAGGCTTCTACCCCAACTATACTTCTGGAGTAGTAGTCCTCGCTATTGCTCTCTCCTTTGTGACAGTAATAGTGCCGTCTATTCTGCCGGCTTTCAGGATGGGAGCGCTAGTGACACCTTCACTTGAGAGGAAGTGGAAGATAACGACTAAGCCTAGGGGAGATCTCTGGGAGATACCTACTCCGTTTAGAGCGGCTAAAATGGAGGCTCCGGGCGTGCTCCTGTATATAAAGGAGTTCCTTGACGCTCACAGAACTGAGAGGGCTCACCGCTGGTTTGCGTCACTTGAAGAAGCCAGGATATCGGCGTTCGAGGTGAAGGGTAAGAAAGGGTACTCTCTCTCGTCTCTAGTGATGCTGTATCCGTGGGAAGCGGGATTGAAGCAGGAGGTAGAGATTGTCGCTGTGCCGGAAGACGGTGTTTCAAGGTTCTCTATTGCTCTACGTCTCAAATCTGGTCCGAGAGAAGTGTGGATTAGGTCTAATAGAGTGTTCCTCGATATCTTGAGGAAGCAGTTCCTCTTGTGGAGGAGTATTACTCCCTCCGAGAGGAGGGAGTACATTAAGAGGGCTCTTGGTTTAGTTGGAGGTGAGTAGGTATGGCTAGGTTCCGTCTGTTTAATGAGGAAGAGGGACTTACTTGGAGGTCTTTTCTAGCGATACTGGTTTCAGCGGCTGTTATTCTGCCTATTCAAATATACATGACTCTAGCTACTCCAGTCTCAGTGGCTTGGCCGGCAGTTATCTTGTTGCTTTTCACTGAGCTAGCGTACTTCTTCCACGCTCCTCTCTCTAAGCAGGAGGGCTTCATAATATACTTCGTTTCAGCAGTGGCCATAGGAGGCTCGGTTCTCGTTGAGGGGATGATACCTTTCCTAAACTTCCCCTACAGAGTCTACATGGTGCAGAGCCCCTATTTCAGAGCCCTGGGCTTCGATAAGGAAGTCCCGTGGTGGTTTGTGCCCCCGCTGACATCAGAGGCTATAGTGAAAAGGACTATAATTCACCCGGACTGGTCGTTTTACATAGGATTACTCATGATAGGCTTCATCATATACCTCGGGACAATACTTCCGATGACCTTTATTCTAGCGCAGCTCTACATTGAGATCGAGAAATTGCCTTTCCCTATAGGAAAAGTCCAGGCGGAGACTATTATAAGCCTTACTGAGCGTGATCCAGAGAGATTTGATAAGTTCATACTGTCAGCTGTAGTAGGAGTACTTTACTCGCTTGCGCTCTACGGCTTTCCGATAATAACGCTGACTTTCTTCGGTAGGGCGTTCTCGGTTACAGGGTCTATGATATGGTCTTTCCTAGACCTGACTCAGTTCCTTCAAATATTCATACCGGGAGCTATTTTCGGAATATCGTTAGATCTGCTGAACGTTGCTTCAGCTTGGGTAATACCATCTTACTTAGTTTTAACAGCGACAGTAATCTCTATTCTCACATATGTTGTAGGAAACACTATTGCTCTGAGACTGCCATGGGACATATTCAAGTACTGGCAGGAAGACTGGTTCCCGGGAGCAAGCCTAATATGGCTTTACCAGAGATCTTACTTTGACTTATGGCTGAGCGCCTACATAGGGATCTCTCTCGCAGCAGGTATAATGCCGTTTATACTGGAGTACAAGAACTACGTGAAAGCATTTGTTAATCTCAAAACTCTCCCTGAAAGCGTTAAGAAAGCCGGATATATCTCTCTAACACCGCTGCTAGTAGTATACTTCCTCTCGGCGGCGGCTTCAATCGCTTTATTCAAGTACCTTGTCCCGCGGTTCCCTATAGTACTGCTCTTCCCGTTCGTAGCTTGGGGATTCATATGGCCATTTATTAGCGCCTGGTCTATAGGAATGACTGGTTTTGCTCCAGCTCAGCCACCACTCTTGAGAGAAGCAACAATCCTCTTCAGCGGCTACAAGGAACTTGACGTCTGGTTTGCAGGATGGGTTGCTCAGCCCGGAAATGCTCCAGGTGTAATAGTTAACGCTTTCCAAGTAGGCTACTGGTGTGGAGTAACCCCTAAGACTTATCTGAAGGCAGCGTTTATAGCTATGCCTTTCCTCTTCATATTCTCGCTAGTATACGTAGACATGTTCTGGCGCATGGCTCCAATGCCTTCGGCCTTCTACCCGTGGATCGAGGTGACATGGCCTATATCTGTGCTCAACTGGGTCATATGGCCTACCTTCGTGAGGAAAGGCTTCCTGCCGTCAGTGAGACTAGAAGTCATATTGACGTTCTTCGCTGTGGCGGCAGTGCTAGCAGTTGTTCTGAAGTTGATTAAGCTCCCACTAGCTATACTAATAGGAGTGCTCTGGGGAGTTACTTCAATGCCACACGCGCTAGTAGGAGCTACAATAGGAGTAGTCGTAGGAAAGCTGCTGGAGAAGAAGCTAGGCAAAGAAAAGTGGGATAGAGACAAAGTAGTTATTGTGGCAGGACTAACTCTAGGAAACGCTGTAGCAATAGCATTTGCAGCATCGCTGCTGCTGATATCGAGGTCTCTCTGGGCGCTACCCTACTAGCCCTCTTCACCCTTTATCCGAGTTTTCTGAAAACTCAGTTCGTGGCGTTTTCTTCATCTAACTCAGCTATCCGAGCTTCATCACTCTAACGTTAACTACAGTTTCAGTTAATAAACGTAAGCTTTACTTTAAAGTCTACAGTACTAGAATTAGAGAATGGCTAAAAGTGTAGCAGATTTACCGCTACATACAGGTACTGTGCCTCCTTGGCTAGCTGCTAGAATGATTAAGCTAGCTAAGATAGTTGTGAGACTTGTTGCAGAAGAGTACGGTACCGTAGGTTTTCTCGAGAGAATATCTGATCCTATATGGTTTCAGGCACTGAATAATCTTATTGGAATGGACTGGGATAGCTCTGGCTCAACTACTGTTATCTGTGGTATTCTTAAGCAAGTTCTTTCCTCTGAAGACTTGGATGTCAGCGCGGCAGGCGGAAAGGGAAGCAGGTCTAGAGAGACTCCCCGGGAGCTGAAGAAAATATGTAGCGACTACGGACTTGACCCCCAGGAGTATATTATGGCTTCGAGGCTCGTAGCGAAGATCGACAATAATGCTCTCCAGTGCGGGTACACGCTGTATCATCACATGTTCTTTGTAGACCGTGAGGGAAACTGGGCTGTAGTCCAGCAGGGAATGAACCTAGCTAATAGAATGGCTAGAAGATACCACTGGTTTTCAGGCTGCTTAAATGATTTTATAGTAGAGCCTCATAAAGCAATAAGTGGTATTAAGCATAGTTATGCACTAAATACTATAGCTAGAAAAATAGGTGAATTTAGAAAAACGGTAGTAGACTTGGCTAAGGAACCTGTCTCAAAGCTCGAGAGAGACTTGAAGTCAGTACTGGCTTTAGCTAGGGGAAATACTCCGCTAGCGTACTACACACCCTATACTATCGAGGAGGCTAAAAACAAAGTAAGAAAATACGAGAGCCTAGGGCCAGTATCGTTGAACAAAATTGCTTTAAATAAGGCGAGAGAGCTAGCGGTAGCCGATTTTAAAGAACTACTTTTAGTAAAAGGTCTGGGGCCAAGTACTCTCAGAGCCCTAGCTCTCGTAGCAGAGCTAGTCTACGAGACTCCTCCTTCGTGGAAAGACCCGGTAACACATCCAGTAGACCCATTCAAGTATGCTTACGCTGTAGGAGGAAAAGACGGAGTACCTTTCCCAGTAGACAAGAAGACGTACGACGAGCTACTCTCTTTCCTAGAAACACTGCTAACTAAGGCTAGAGACCACAGAAAAATATTCCTCAGGAACATAGCTAAAATTACTAAAAACTGGACTCCTCCACCGGAAGACAAGATTCCAACATAGTATTCGACTAGACTAGAATATCCTTATATATTTCACTCGAGTATACTTGAATAAGCTATATATAGGTGACTCGAGTGCTCTCGAAATCAATTATAGAGCAAAATCCGTGGTGGAGAACAATAAGTTTTGGGAAAATAGACTACGATATAGAAAAATACCAAAAAATGATGGTGCATTTCAGTAGGAAAATACCAGTACTAGCTAAAGGAAAAATATATTTCATCAAAGGTCCTCGGAGGTCCGGGAAAACCATCTGGCTGAAACTCTATATTAAACACTTAATAGAAAATGGAGAAGACCCGCTAAGTATATTATATTTATCGTGTGATAGAATACCTATAGTAAGTTATGTCCAGTTAATGAATATTATTAGAGAATATTTAAATATCTATAAGAGAGAAACAAACTTCATATTAATAGATGAAATTACTAGAGTAAACAAGTGGAGCTATGCGCTGAAAGGACTTAAAGATTCAGGAGCACTGGAAAACTGTGTAACGGTAGTCACAGGTTCGATACCCTTACTGCTGACTAAAGGAGCTGAGTTAATGCCTGGAAGAGGTGTTGAGGGAGGAGAGTACTATTTAACACCAGCGTCGTTCAGGAAGTATGTTAAAGCACTAGCTGATGAGAAAACACGGAGAGTACTAGAAGAAAAATCTTTTTCACTGAATGAGAGTATAGAAAATATAGCTGAGAAGATCTCAGGAACACTACCCTATATTGCAGAAATAGATGAATTTTTCTACAAGTATCTTCAAACAGGTGGATTTCCTGAAGTGGTTGATGCTTTCTTGAGAAAAGAGAAGCCTGTAGAAGAGGCTCTTGAAATACTGTTAAACTATATTTTAGGAGACATAGCTAAAGAAAACAGAGATCCAGACATAGCTAAGGCTGTTCTAATAGAAGTATCGAAGACTTTATCAAGTATAATAACTTACGCTACTCTAGCTAGGAGAATAGGAGTATCACTAGATACCATTAAAGACCACGTGAAAATACTGAAGGAAATGCTGGTAATAGCTCTTCTCGGAAAATTTGACTTCACAACTAAAACAAGTATCCTAAGAGGAGGAATAAAAGCTTACTTCACAGACATAGGCTTCTACTACGCCATAAAAACATTTAGTGAAGGAAAATCATACAACCAAGTAATAAACGAGACACTAACTGTAGAAAAAACTTCACTCATAGTAGAAAACATAGTAGTATCACACATAGTTCAACACGGAAGAATACCCAAGCTGAGAGAACCAGACACATTTATAGGCTATATTAAAAATAAAAAAGAAACAGACATACTATACAAGAGACAAGACGGAACACTAGTAGAAATTGAAGTAAAGTACAGATACGAAATCAAACTACCTCCTGTTAAAAGAGCGAAAGAAACAGTAATTATTTCAAAAGACTCGTTCAGCTACGACAAGAATAAAAGAGTGCTCATAGCTCCTGCCTCAATATTTCTCGCACTACTTGAAGACTGTGAAAAAAGCTTATAACCTACATAACTTATTCAAGTACCTCGTATCTCTAATTAAAATATATTTTTTCCCTAAAGCATTATAACGTCCGAGAGACTCATCTTCAATAGTCAAGTCTCCATGATACCCGTATTTTTTCAAGATGCTCACTATTCTCTTCAAGTCGACGTCTCCTTCGTAGATAGGAGTCATAGTCACTTCACCTGGCTTACGCCATTTTTCTTTACACTCAGTGACAGCGTTTTTAACATGAGTATGTTTAACTCTATTAGCGAACTTCTCGATCACTTCATAGACTTTGCTGAGCGGATAGCCGTACCAGTAAAAGTTACCTGTATCGAGAGTCAACCCGAGAAAAGTTTCAGGAAATTCTCTAAACAAAGCATCCAAGTAGTCTTCTCTATTAGAAATATAGCCATGGTTCTCTACAGCTAACGCTACATCTCTTACCTCTCCTTCAAGCTCTCTGAGCCATTCAATCGATAATCGAATATAGTCTTCTAGACTATAGCCCTTTATTTCCTTCACAATAGTATCTATACGAACTACCCTTACTCCGAGCCTACTAGCTATATTAACCGCTTTAACAACATAATCAGTCTCCCTAAAATCATTAGCAATAAGTATAGAATTTACTTCAATATTATGTTCACTCAAATAATTCTTAAAATCACTTAACTCGTATTCAAGGTTATGTCCGCTGAATACTTTGAGGTCTCTGGGCAAGTATAGCTCAATACTATTTATTCCGAGAGCGCTGAGCCCTTCTTCAACAGAACCAAATACATTTCTCAAAATGACGTCTCTACAGGCAGTTCTCACGGATATTCTCCATATTAAACAAATATATTACTAAGTATGCTAGACACATAAATTCTTTATAAGAAATAGCTGCAGTTAACAGTGTACATAAAACAGTACGAGAACATACTACTTGATATTGCTGAAGAATACGGCACACCAGTCTACGTGTACTTCGCTGAAATATTATTAAATAATTTTAATAAAATAAAAACTATTGCTAAAAAATATTACAGGAAAATATTAATAGCATATGCTTATAAAGCAAACTCAAATATTCACTTATGCAAACTACTGCACAGAGAAGGGGCCGGAGCAGAAGTAGTCTCGAGCGGAGAGCTGTTTCTAGCGCTCAAAGCCAGTGCAAGCAAAATAGTCTTCGACGGAGTATCTAAATCAGTCAGCGAAATAGAGTACGCAGTCAGAAACAGAGTATGGTTAATTAATATAGAGAATTTAGGTGAATTGAAATACATTGATTATTTCTCCGAGAAAAATAATATTGTACAAAAGGTGGGAATTAGATTCAATCCAGGCATTGAGGTAAGCACACACAAACATATAGCAACGGGAGGAAAATTGAATAAATTTGGTCTTGATTCAAAAAACTTCATTAGAGCAGTCAGTATTTCAAAGAAAATGAAAAACATAGATTTATGTGCAGTACACTTCCACCTGGGATCACAGATCTTTGACACAGAGTCCTACATAAAAGCCTTAGAGAGAGTCCTCAGTCTAGCCGAAGAAGCTGGACTCAATATAAGGATCATAGATATTGGTGGAGGCTTCGGCTACTCCTATGAAACAGGAGAAACAATGAATCTCGACAACCTATTTGCTCAAATATCTCGTGCGCTGAAAGATTCTCTCGGAGAGGAACCAACAGTAGTCCTAGAGCCAGGTAGAGCTATCGTAGCTTCAGCAGGCATCCTCTTGACTAAAGTAAACTACATTAAAGAAGTCTATGGCAAAAAATGGGTACTAGTAGACGCTGGCATGAATGACTTCATCAGACCTGCTCTCTACGGAGCAAAACACAAAATAACGGTACTGGGCAAAAACGGGCCTACAGAAAAATACTCAATAGGAGGACCAGTATGTGAGTCAGCCGACGTCTTCGCTGAAGACATGGAGCTGCCCAGAGTAGCACCAGGAGACGTATTAGCTGTACACGATGTAGGAGCATACAGCTACTCTATGTCAAGCAACTACAACACCAGACCCAGACCCCCAGAAGTGTTGGTCGACAGAAAAGAAATAAAGCTGATCAGAAGGAGAGAAAACTTCGAGGACTTACTGAGACTGATGATAACTTAGAGCAACTATAATAAACTAAATAAAGACCCGGTTTTCTCTTAACTAGAGTGATGAAAGACTGGCTACCTGAGAGCTGATGAGGGTGCGAGATTCAGACTCAATATCGCTGCCTTCTCTAAGATCCTCTGTCGAGAGTGTATTTTGATTAGCAAGGAAGCGGTCGAGAAGCGAGGTCCCCACCAATCATCCAAATTAGTCAGCGCCCGTAAGAACTCTTCATCCCAATTATTTAGTAGAGCAATTAGCTTATTTAGTTTATTCATCAGAGATGGGGCTACCAGTCACCGATCCTGGAGCCCCAACATCATCATCCAGTACTCTATTTAGCTCTCAAATTTAATAACTTATCTTCGTGGCGCGTTAGTGCTAAATACTTAGGTAAGTGTTTTTGTCTGAAAATGAATGTCTCTTCGAGTGAAATAAGGAAGATAGTGGAATCTATCCTCGTTCCTTTAGAACAGTATGTCAGAAACAATATCTGCTTGGATCCCAGTAGCCCTTACTACGGTGGGCTACTAGAAACTATTCCACATACTCCTCAGCCCACATGGCCTCACGCCTCCTACGTAACTGCTGATGCTTATCTGAAGCTCTATGAAGTCTACAAGAAACCTGAGTACTGGGAAGTAGCTAAAATAATGGTAAATTATCTTGTTAGAGAGCAGAGTGATGCGGGCTGCTGGTACGGGTACTCTGGGTACCCTAAGAGTGCTGGATGGAATGAAGGAAATGCGCCTCCTGGAAGCAAGCTAAATGTTGTTTTTGAAGACGGTACTGTTCTCGATATTATACGTGAGCCGTTCAGTATTTTCGGGACAGCTCTCTACAGCAAAGTAGTGGCAAATGCTTATGAAATAGCTTTGAAAGATTGCTTAAACTTAAATGAAGCCGAGAAGTGGAGATTATCTTTCCTCAAGGCAGCAGAGTTCATACGGCACGTGATCGACGATAAAGGCTACTGGGTTGGAAACCGCGCGTGGAATCAGAGAGCAGCAGTCGCAGTACTACTTTTTACTGCGAGCAGGCTTTTAGGTCCTGAACGATACTTAGGGAAAGCTAAAATAGTACTAGATCAGATTCTAGGGGCGCAGCTAGAGTCAGGCGAGTATCCTTATTCTGAGGCGGGAGGCAGAACTTACCACTATCATGCTTTAACACTGTACTTTCTTAATCAAATAAATAGAGAGTATCCGAGTAAACGTGTAGAAGAAGCTGTAGTAAAGGGACTGAAGTGGATGTGGAGTATGCAGGAAGAAAACGGTGATTTCGACTGGAGTATTCACTCACCTGAGGATCATAAAACCAGACTATTCTCCACATTTGGAATAGCTTTAGCTGCAACAGCACCCTACTTAAAGTTATTCAAAGAAAATGTTTACAAAACACTAGTTTTCCTAAAGAAACATCAGAAGCCAAATGGAGGCTTTCCGCGAAAAATAGGGCTGGAAAAAACAGATAACGTTACTTCAGGAGAAATTCTCCACGGCTTAGTGGAGCTCACTAAATCTTAGAATAACTTGTAGAATTTAGCTCAATACTGTAAAAGAGTAAAGAAAATCTGATTAAAGCTTTTCTTAAACTCTAGCCAGACAAATATTAAGTAGTCTGACATAATCATTTAAGATTAAATCCTGTTAAAAATAAGAGATCCTAGTTACCTATTTTCTGAGCCTGTTAACTACACTATTATACTTGAGTTTACTGGTTTTTAGTTTCTCTAATATCTTACCGTATTCTACTAGTGCCTTAATTGCTCTAACTGCTCTTTCAGGTGTCGGGTAGGTTGGTATGTCTTCTTCGTCGAAGAGTCTTCTATAGTACTTAGCCATATCTGCTTCACCTATGTCGCACACTACTACTGGTTTACCGTATTTCTTGATTATTTCAGAGAGTTTCTTCGGAAGATCTGTTGTTACCAGGGGTACTTGGTGCATAGGCAACAGGATCACACCGTCTACATTGAGGTCGCTCAAAACGAGTTTCATTGATTCTACGAATCCTCTGTCATCAGCGGACCCTGTTAGGTCTACTGGATCTATTGTGACAGCGAAGTCTCTCAGAATTCCCTGCTTCTTAAGCTCTTCGAATTTCTCTAAAGTCTCTTTACTGAACTCTGCTAGCTTCATTCCCTGGAACTCGATTTCATCGGAAGCCATTACTCCACAGCCGCCTCCATCAGTAACTACGGCTATTCGATTGCCTTTAGCTGGAGGCTGCATCGCGAGAGCTTTAGCCATATCGCAGAATTCTTCCATGTCTCTTGCTCTGATGACTCCGCACTGTTTAAATGCTGCGTCGTAGATAGCATCTACTCCCGCTAGTGCTCCTGTGTGAGATGCTGCTGCTTTTGCTCCGGCAGCGGTTCTTCCAGACTTAAGTACTACTATTGGCTTCTTGAGCGCCACTTTCTTAGAGATCTCCATGAACTTTCTTCCCTCCTTGATGTTCTCGATGTAGATCATTATTGCTCTAGTCGTTTCGTCTTCTGCTAAGTACTCGAGGAGATCTGCTTCATCTACGTCGCACTTGTTGCCGTAGGAAATGAATTTTGAGAGCCCTAGGTCTGTTCCAGCGAAGTAGTCTAGTACAGCTGCACCGAAGGCTCCGCTCTGACTGATAAAGGCTATGTGTCCTTTCTTCGGTCTAGGCATTGAGAGGAGAGGTCCTTTAGGGCTGTCCTTGTACATCGGAATGAAGAGAGTGTCTACTCCGCTCCAGGGGTCGTATATACCAATACAGTTGGGTCCTATTATTCTGACGCCGTGTTTTTTAGCTGTCTTTACGAGCTGTTCTTCGAGAGCATGGTTTCCTATTTCGGAGAATCCCGCCGATATCACTATTACGCACTTTACTCCCTTTTCTCCGCAGTCCTCTATTATTTTTGGTACTATTCTGGCTGGCACACAGACTACTCCTAGGTCTACTTTACCGGGGATTTCCTTTATGCTGGGATAGCACTTGACTCCAGCTATTTCATCAGCCTTAGGGTTGACGGGATAGACTTCTCCCTTAAATATCCCCTTTTCCTTATTTGTAAGAAAGTTCTCTAAGATTACTCTGCCTACAGCCCCCTTTTCTCGAGAAGCACCTATTATTGCTACCGCGCTGGGATTAAAGAAGCCGTCGAGCTCCTTTACAATATTCATATGACTTATATGTAGCTAATAGATTTAAGTCCTACTGCTAAAAATTCTCTAAAGCTTGGTGTCAGAGTCCAATAATTCTTGGAATCAAGTCAATGTAGCTGTCACTGAAGACTAAAAAGAGTAAATGACTAGTTACTTACTGTGAAAACAGAACTGAGGGAGTACTTGGAGGATATTCTGGGCTTTGGAGAAGTAGTGACGGGGTCTCGGGAAGAAGAGAAGCTTGTAGAATACATAGTATCTAGTCTCGAAGAATATGTAGACTCCGTGGCTACTCAGAGAGTACCTGTTATGTCGTGGAGAGAGAAGTACGCGGCAGTAGAGGTAGGTGGCTCTAGTATTAAGTCGGCTGTTCTGCCCTATACTCTATCATTTGACTGTGAGGCTCCCTTACTTTACATAAGGGATATAAGAGATAAGAAGTGGAGGAGTGCTGAAGACAAGATAGTTTTAGTAGAGTTTCATCGGAGAGATGCAGACTTTGTTGAAGACTACTATGTTAAGGCAGTTGAAGCCGGGGCTCTAGGGTTAATAGCATTTGACTATTTCCAGGGAGTTCTGAGGAGAATAGTAGTCACTGGAGTTAAAGAGTATCGGCGAGGCTGCGGAGAAGGACCTCCTCCTATTCCAGCAGTAGCTGTCAACAGGGAAGCAGGAGTTTTCTTAATTAAGAGAGAGGGAGAGAAAGTCAGACTATATACTGAAGCCTATGTAAGAGACTCACACGGATATAATGTTGAAGCCTCTATCTACGGAAAGCTGGAGGAAGAAGTCTTGCTGACAGCTCATCATGATCACTGGTTTTCAGGAGCCGCTGATAATTGTCTAGGAGTATCTCTTGTTATAGTAGCCTCAAGGCATTTCTCAGAGAAGTGTCTTAAGAGAACTCTGAAGCTAGTATCTTTTACAGCAGAAGAGTCTGGGGCTCCATGTTTCTCATCGTATTACTGGACCTGGGGCTCCCGCGTCTACACAGAATCCCGCGATATAAGTAAAATATACTCGGTAGTGAATACAGACGTTCTAGCTCGAGGAAGATTAAAGCTCAGTGCTTCCGGAGTAGATTACGCTAAATTCGCTGAAGAAATAATAGGGATTCCGGCTGAGCTAGACACTAGCTATATGGATAGCTACTCTTTTTCATCAAAGGGGGTTCCTTCCCTCTCGCTACACACCTTAGAAGATTACATGGATTACTATCACACAGACAGAGATCTCCCGGAGAACCTCGACTGGAGTGTAGTCGAGAAGGGAGTAGCTGCAGCATTCCGTTTAGTCGAAGAGCTGGCTGTAAGGGGCTCTGGAATAGATTCTTCGGCATGGCGCACTACCATAAGAGAGCTGTCTGTGAAGCTAAACATACGCTTAGAGTCTAGAGAGATAGACCGTAGGCTCGCTAAAAGGCTTACAGCATCAATGGTCTACGCATATGATGAACACTACCCGGATGAGAGGCCAGCTTTCCTTAAGACAGACGTATTCCCTGAGCTTAAGATCATAGAGGACTTCAGTAAACTCAAAAAGGCGCGCAGCCTTATTGAAAACGGAGACTTGAGGAGTGCGCTAGATCTCGTAGCTAGCATTCCTCTGAGGATAAGACTAGGCGACGGCAAAAAGATTCTCTCCATCAATACTAAGCCCATTATGATCCACTTAGAAAAGAGGAGAGTAAAAGAGGCGCTACTGATACTTGAGCAGCTGCTATCACTTGAAGAAAAGTATATAGGAGAAGTAAGAGAATCTCTTCAAGGGAAACTCTCGAGCATAGTGGAGGAATGATGACGGCCCAGTAGCCTGAAGAATGAAGATTTTCGTCCCTCCTGACCTTTCACTGTAGGTAGTCGAGTATTTCTTTGAGATTCTTCACGACAATGTCTGCTTCAGCGAAGAGTAGCGGGAGCTTGTATCTGGCTACTAAAATAGTTTTCATGCCTAGCTTCTTCGGAATCTTTATGTCGAGAGAATAGTCATCACCTACACTGACCGTTTCTATTGGGCTCAGCTTTAAGTGTTCGAGGGCTTTGAGAAATATCCGGGGATTTGGTTTAACACATCCCGCTTCACTGCTGGTTACGATAATCATGTATTTTTCGAGAATTGGAGCTATGTCTTTGAAGGCGAAGCGAGGGGTAGAAGTCACTAAAGCCATCTTTAAGCTTCTTTTCTTCAGCTCCTCTAGGGTCTCAAGGACTTCTGGGAAGAACTTGTTTCTAGTTCTCTCATGTAGCTCTGATACTTCTCTTAAAGTGTCTTCATTAATGCCCACTTCTAGTCTCTCAGCAACTCTCTTAAAGAACTCTTTAAATGACTGAAATTTCTCTCTAGGATGTTCAATGAATATTACGTATAAATAAGCTGCTCTCAGCTCCTGCATGTAGACTTCGTAACCTCTGCTAATTAATAGAGATGAGAGCTCATCAAAAGAAAGAGGGTTTTCTGCATAAACTAATGTGCCATAAAGATCAAATATTATTCCACGAAGATCCATATATCACTGTACCTCCTGCTAATTTAAGATTTTACTTTAAGCTCAATTGACATTAGTTAATAAGAGATACGCTCTTGGCTTTAAGCTATGTGGTTGATTATTTTAGTAGTTAGTGGTGTACTTATTGTTAATATAGGGTTTGTGGATTAATACCGTAATAGTGTAGGAGTCTGTGTAAAGTAGATTAACTTTTGCTTTGAAATAGAAGTACTTGAGGTGTCTATTTGCTCTCAGGTTTGTTTCCTATTTCTTTAGTTATTGAAAGTTAGTTTATTTTAGCTTAAATTAGGAATATGTTATAGTGAGTATTTTACTAAGTAAATACTCTATTCACATAAAGTATTTTAGTTAGATCATTAAATTGTCTTCTATAGATATATAGCTTATTAATGTTTTACTATAGCATTGCTTTCAGAGCTACAGCATAAGCGTTTACACTACACAGCTACTTATGTTTATAAAGCATTTAATAACTTATTTACCAGTAAATACTAGCTTTAGCCTAACACACCTCATATATCACAAAAATAAATCAACTAAAACATGAGGCCTAAAACCAAGAACATAAGAGACATTGATGTTTTGTAAAAAGAGATATTAGGCGGACTTAGTAGAGCATAAAGGATATTAGTTTCCTCTAGAATATAACCAATAAGGTAATGTCTGGCTTATTTGAAAACCTCATCGTAGCCAGTGAGAGAGGAAGACTAGAATACGATATGAGAATACACTTAGTAGACTTAAGAACTAAAAGCGAGTACAGCGAGAAGATAGCTGAGTCTGTTATCAATATGCTTCTACAGCTATGCCAAGATCTAGGTATAGAGCAGGAGGGAAAACTCGAGCTTGGTGATAAGAGTTTTTATTTCTCACGAAGAGAGGGAGGTCTCGCTCTCGCATACTTCTACTCAAAGAGCGTAGATTCTTCCGAAGTAACTTCTCTTCTAAAAGAAGTTCTCTCGTTAAGAAGAGAAGTTTACATCAATGGGGGAAGTATAGAGGATTTGAGAAAGGAGATAAACAAGTTTCTCATATATTATATGGGAGTACACAATTTCTCTCTACTTTTTTTCAAAAATTCACTGATGACGCAGAGAGGAGTTAAAAGTATCATTATATACTACAAGAATAAAGTGTCTATAGATGGCATAAAGTTGAATGAAGTAGTTAAGAGAAGTATTCTCCGGCTTATACGTAAGATACAGAATTTCTGGGACTTGTCTATAGACTTTGTTAAAGCTAGAATAAACAACAGTCACGCAATAATAGTTTACGTAAGTAAAGATTTCTACATATCTTTTCTCTACGACAAGGAGTCGTTTGACTTAAATACTATAAGCGCAATGATTATGGATTTTAAGAAAAGGCTCTCGCATATGAGAAGCGAGCCCCTACGTATACCTTCCGACCTGCTACCTCTCTACGAAAAACTCTTAGAGAACTATAAGCTCGTAGACTCAAGAAAAGCATCTACTCTATTAGACGAAGATTTAAAGAAACTTGTATTTGAAGAATGTTTAACACTAAAAGAAGCCTTACTACTTATTGATAGAAAAGGAGGCTTCCCTGTAGTAGAGAAGCCTTCCACGCCTTCTCGCGGGCAATTAACTTTTCAGCCAGGAAGCTAGCAATAGAGCTAGATATCGTAAATAAGAATTCTAATCTTCGAGCCAGAAACCCTTGTTGACCACATCTTAGTGAGCTTAAATGAGCTCGTTACTCCTGTAGCTAGGCGGACATAAGGAGTTATTAAAACAAGCCTACGCCTAACTATTTGCTCAGATATTCTAAAAATATCTTCAAATAGTTTTCTTAAGTTACTTACCCTAAGCCTCTTTCCTCTCGGAGGATCTGTTATCAAGTAGTCGCATGAACGAATAGGTGTCTTTCTAAAATCTGCTGTAAAGAAAACTACTTTAACTCCAGCTTCTGCTGCGTTAACTAAAGCTCCTCTTACACACTCTACATTAATATCACTACCTATACACTCTACTCCCTTTGTTAAGAAGTGTGCTTCAATCGGTATAGTACCGGAGCCTGAAAAGGGATCATATATATTTGAATTAGCCTCTACTCCAGCTAATAAGACAGCAGAGCTAGCTAGAGCAGGATTTAGTGAGGCTAGGTGCTTCCACACATAGTAGCTTCTACGGAAAATATTTCTTTTGAAGTCGAGCGACACGCATACCCTTTTCCCGTAGAGCTCTACTCTGAGTCTAGCTGAAGCTCTAGAATTGCACTTTATTTTCCATACTCTCTTGACTTCACGCGCGGCAATCACCTCCAAGTATTTCTCTGAGAAACCGCGGTCAGTTACTAGACCCTTGAGACTGACTTCAAGGAATTCGAAGCCGCTGTTTTCTCTGAGAATCTCTCTAATAGCTTTCCTAATGGTCCTAGGAGACAGGACCTCTAGACTCCTAATGCCGAGAACACTTGAGGCGCAGAGAATAGTTCTCAGCGAGCCTACTTTCTCAAGAGGAAAGTTCTCTACAAGAATTTTTCCTTCTCCTATTTTCTCTGTAGCAGTGAGTGGATGTATTCTCTTAACCTCAATTACTGTTGCTTCTTCGATTCCCGGGAGCGTGGATAAGAGTAATGGCCTCATGCTGCGGTGATATACTTTAAGCCTGACCCTGTTAAAGGTACCAGTACTTCTTCTCCCTTGTCTATTAATCCTTCTTCAACGGCTTTTCGTACTCCAGCAAGCGCGGCTACTGAGGTGGGTTCGACGATGAATCCCTTTTTGAAGGCAAATGCTGAGAGCACGTGTATATCATAGTCATCCACTACAATACAGTCGCCCCTAGTCTCTCTAATAGCTCTAATTATCTCCTCTAGTCTAGGAGGATTTTCTACTCGTAGACCATCTGCTAGAGCAGAAGAGCCGCAGGATTCTTCTCCGTGAATAGCCTTATATACAGGCGCGCAGCTAGCTCCCTGTACTGCTATCAGTTTAGGGACTTTGTCTATTAGCTTTAGTTCATATAGTTCTCTGAAGCCCTTATATAGTCCTAGAAGCAGAGTTCCGCTGGCTACGGGAACTACAGCTATACTCGGAGCTCTCCACCCTAACTGCTCAGCTACCTCGAATGCCATGGTCTTAGTACCTTCTATGAAGTAGGGATTCCATAAGTGTCCTACATAGGCGTACTCTGATGACTCAGAGTCTTTGATAGCTCTCTTGTGGGCTTCAGTACGTGAGCTACACTCTACTAAGGTGGCTCCCGAAGAAAGTATTAATGCTTTTTTCCCGGGAGGAGCGTCTCTAGGAACATATATTTTAGCCTTTATTCCGGCGGCTGAAGAGTAGTAGGCTACTGATATACCAGCGTTCCCCGAGGAATCTTCTATTACACCTCTTATCTTGAGTTCAGATACCTTAGATATAGTCACAGCTGTTCCTCTGTCTTTAAAAGATCCCGTGGGATTAAGGTATTCTAACTTGAGGTAAAGGCGTAAAGCAAAGAAGTCTCTCTCAAGGAGTGGTGTAAATCCTTCCCCTAAGCTAACTACTTTTCTAGCGGGTATTAATTCTCTGTACCTCCACATACTCCACTCACGTCTCCTAATTTCGCTCACATCAATCTCTACACTGTTTAAATTTAGCTCAATTCTGAGAGGGGAGCCGCACGAGTGTCTATAAACCCAGGTATTTGGGACTAGTGTTGAGCCGCACTTAAGACATACTAAGCGGTATCTCACAGAATATTTTTGATACTAATCCTTAAATACTAACTCTTGAATTCAGCTCATATGAGTAAAGCTAGGTTTTTAGCGTCACTTGGATACTTTCTTTTAGCAGTACCCTACTTCATAACTGTTTTCACAGGCTACATAATTGCTGGCATAGCATGGATAATTCTCGGTGGAAGTACCTCTAAAAAATCTTTCATCACTCTAGGCGTATTTTTCACCTTAATGGCATCTGTCCTCATAGCAGCGACTGTGCTGGTGAGAGTTGTAGTAGATTTTGGTTCCCTACAAATGGTCTACGAAGATACTGCTATTACTATCACTTACATAATAGTAGTAGGAACTTTAGTTAAACTTGCTCTAGAAGCACTAGTGTTCCGAGCTGCTGGAAGAGAGTGGTCATCACGTATCCTCAGAGTAGCGAGCACAGTCTCACTAATATCCCTAATACTTACAGCTACAGGATTTGTACTGATCAATAGACTGCAAGTACTTTCTATTAGAGAACATGTAGGAGTTCTTATTTCTTCAGGAGTTTTACTTGCTTTAGTAAATAATGTTATTGCAGCAATCGGTCTTCTTTCAGCTAAAGTAAAGTCAGAAACACCTATAAATACTCCGGAGGAGCAGACATCTTGTGTACTGGAGAACTCCTCCTAGAATAAAGGTGTTGGAGGCTCTCGGGTGTATAGCTGACCAGAGAATAAAATTCGTTGGAGAAAAAGAAGCTGTAGTAGTGAGTTCTACTGGTGAGAGAACATATAAGGTCACATGGGATGGCGGAAAAGCAATAATGTCTACAGATAACGGTTCCCTGTATAGAGGGTACTTAGGCTACCCAAGTATAGCTTTCTTAATGCTCAAGGGAATTCTCCCCTTCGATAAAGAGATAGCTGATGCACTAAAGGGTATTTCGTGGAAGAAACTAAATGAGACCTACAAGAAGTACAGGATAGTAGAGGAAAAGGTTAAAGCTATAGCTAAGGAGCGCGGAGTAGATCCAGCTAAGATAGATTCGTTTGTCGCTAAAGTCATGCAAGAAATAAGGGCTAAAAGATTCGTAAAGCTAGAGGTCTAGCAAATTCTAGGAACTATCTCTCCACGAGGCTCCTCGACTATTCTAGTGCCACCTATCTTCGTCCTCATATACACTCTAGGTACTCTTCCTTCAATGACCTCGCCTATTACTGTTGCTTCCCTGTATCCCTTTTCCCGGAGAGCCTCGACTATTTCTGCGGCGACCTCGCGGTCTACTCCCAGCACTACTCTTCCCTCACAGGCGAGAGTAAGCGGGTCTACTCCAAGCATTTCACAGTAAGCTACGACCTCTTCCCTTATAGGCAACTTTTCTTCGTACACAAGTATGCTGACGCCCGATTTCTTAGCAAGGTCGTTGAGAGCCATAGCTAATCCTCCTCTAGTAGGGTCTTTAGCAGCGTGTACTCCCCCTACTTCGAGAGCTATTCTCATAGCCTTAGTGACTGGAGCACAGTCAGATACTAGACTAGTCTCAACCTCTATTCCAGCCTGACAAGCCATTATGACTGCTCCGTGGTCGCCTACAGTACCGTTGATTATTATTACGTCGCCCGGCTTAAGCCCACTATTCCTAACAATTCTGTTTTTCTCGACTAAGCCTAGCCCCATTGTAGTGATAACAATTTTATCTAAAGCGCCTTTAGGCATAACTTTAACATCTCCCCCCACTAAAGCTACCTTTTCCTCTTCTAAGACCCTGGCCATAGAGTTCATTATCTTACTTAAGTCCTCTAGAGGAAACCCCTCTTCAACAACTACTGTATCTAACATAGCTAGGGGCTCAGCTCCCATGACAGCTAAGTCATTTATAGTTCCCGTAGCCGCCAGTTTTCCTATATTCCCTCCTGGAAAGAAAATAGGGTTAACTGTGTAGCTATCAGCTGTCACAGCCAAGTAATACTCTCCAAGCGGTATGAGAGCAGAGTCTTCTAGTTCTCTTAAACCAGTTCCCCCCGGCGTATTTTTTATAGCGAAGAGCTTAACTAATTCTTTAACTAAAAGAGCTGTCTCTAAACCACCAGCTCCGTGAGCTAACGTTACTGTCTTCTCCATAATCTGCGCTTTTATTTAGAGTATTGGTCCATAAGCTTTACTCTCACTAGACTTATCGTCTATATTATTAGTTCATAACATAAATTAATACCATAGTATAAGGTAAGTCTGATGGAAAAAATATTTGGATTGCTTCTTATAGCACTACTACTAGTTTCTATACCAATGTTTGTCATAGGGGCTGAGGTCAAAGAGGTCTCAGGAACTATAGCTGAGGTAACTGATACTGGGCTTAAGTTGTCTACTGACGGAGGAGTCGTAGAACTCTTCTGCAGAGGAGTCTGGGTAGTGTTTACTGGAAATAATACCAGGTTTAAAGCTAGGTGGGTTAAGATAAAGGATAATCTTTCACCAGGCACGGAGGTCTCGGCAAGCTATATTGAGAGAGAAGTAAACGGGACTCAGCTAAAGATAGCTGTTAAAATGAAGATAGGAAACTATACTCTCGTAAGAGCGGGAGTACTCAAAAGATATTTAACGAAGAAGAGAATAGTGCGAGCAGACGGAGTAGTAAAGGAGGTAGGCGAAAACTACATTAAAGTAGAAATAAACGGCACTATAGTCAGGTTGAATACTAAGGGAGCTTGGGTTGTTAGAGGATCCTGGAGCTCAGTGCTATCTCCCCTAAGCAGCGGAGATAGAGTACATGTAATCTACTTGAAGCTAAAGAACACAAATATAGCTCTACTCATAAAGAACTACGATAAGAACGTAGTTCTGGTTAGGCATAGACCTCGTAAATAATTTTATCAGAAATTTTTTATTTTATTTTTTCTAAATAATACTGTGATGAAAAAGACGCACTTAGTAGCAGGAATCTTTCTCTGGGCTCTCTTCTCATACCTCACTAAGAGCCTTGACGTGCTTTTCTTAGCAGCAGCTGTCTTAGCCTCTATTGCTCCCGACCTAGACCTTAGAATAAAGCACCGTGCTCTTCTGCACAATATATTCGTGTTAGCCGTAGTGGCAGCGGGGTCCTGGTTTCTTCAAGGGCTTTACTTCGCCATAATAGTTTCTTCAGCCTACTTCTCTCATATCTTGTTAGATTCTCTAACGAAGGCTGGTGTAGCTGTGCTTTTCCCCTTATCTTCAAAGAGATATGGACTAAGATTAGTTAGAAACGGTGGCTTAGCTGATAAATCTCTATGCGTATTACTCACATTAAGCTCAGTAGTCCTTCTCCTACAGTACTCCAAAGAGATTCTTAGCCAGTTCTTAGGACTTTAATAACCTCACTAGTTATTTCTCTAAAAGCTCTTTTTCTCCAAGGGTCCTTAAATCTATAGTAGGTTAAGTATAGTGCTGAAAACACTACTTTTAGAGTCACTTTAGCAAAGAGGGCTTTTAGTCCACTATTCACGTACTTAGCGAAGAACGTAGCTCCCCATTCGCGGATATTGTATCTCCAACTTTTTAAGAAAATTTCTCTCTGAACTTCTATTAAAGACTCAAACGTTATTTCAGGACCATTTCTAAGGTAGCAGTTTTCTTCAGGGACAAAGAAGAGAGGTACTATGAATAACTTTAACGAGAAGAGCTCATCGAGCAGCTCTAGTGTAGCTAAAGCATCGCTCTCATCTTCCTCGGGGAGCCCAGTTATTATCGTGGCTAAGGGATACCAGTCGTTATCGTTCATAGCTGCTATAGCTTCCCACACCACTTCAGGCCAGTCTTCAGGCTTAAAGGGCTTAGGCTTACCAGCCATATACTTCTCTATGAGCCGCGTGCTTCCGGTCTCTATTCCAACTTCTGTTGTGACTATGTGTTTTCCGTTGTGCTTATAGAAGGAGTATTCTCTGAGAAACTCGGCTAGGTCTTTTACTAGTTTCTTGTCGAGAAGCACTGGAGGCAGGGCGGAGTGTGCTGGCTGAATATACTTTACTCCCCTGACGCTAGCTATGGCTCTGAAGACTTTCATAATTTTATTTCTATTCGGAACGAAGTCCGAGCTATTACAGCCGTAGAGAAAGAGATCGTCAGTAGCGACTAGTATGAAATCCTGTCCCGACAACACATTTACCTCTGTCTCTTTCACGACTCTCTCTATAGGCATATATCTCCTCCTCTGCATTGTAGGAGAGCAGAACTGGCATCCCCTACCACATCCCCTAGTTATCTCAACTACGCCGTGAATTGCTGCGCGTCTAATACAGGGAATCTCGTCTACATCAGCTGGCTCGCCGTAAACAACTTTCTCTACAGGCTTATCTTCAACCAGTTTCCTAAACACTTCTCCAGCTACTTTCTCTGCCTCTCCTATAATCACTACATCTACCCCGTACTTCTCCATGACTCCTTTCTTGGAGAGCTGCCAGCTGCCCGCTCCCCCTACAACTACTTTTAGTCCAGGCTTGTACTTCATCCACTTCTCTGATAGTCTTTTAAACTCGTAAGCTGTCATGGATTTCCCGATGCCTATGAGAGTGGAGTATGTTATGCTCACAAACGCTATACCCAAAGGATCCATCGAAGACACTGCCAGTACTTTAGTTTCCGGGCCGATGAATTTGTCTAAGTTGTCTGGATGTACTACTGCTACTTCGTTTTCACCGAACCCTTCTCTGAGGAGAACTGCCTCTATTTTCCTTAAGCCGTAGGGCGCGTATATTGCTCTACCTTCGCTGTCTCTCGGTACTGGTGGATAAAGTGCTCTGATTAAAAATCCTCTAGGAACTATTCTTGGCTTCGAGAAAGACGCTGAGAATGCTATAAATGGGCTTTTCCTGTAATCGCTCATCTCGGTTGCAGGTGATGTAAGCACTATTTTCGGCGAAGACATAGGAGGTCTTTCTTATATTCCTCTTTTGAATATATCCTTTACGTCTTTAACCCTTCATGAGAGAAAAGTGTAACAACAAGGTATTTATCTGCTAGTAAATGAGATAAGTGTAGGTATCATGCAAAGTTTCCTGGTATTTCCGGTAACAATAGCAGATTCTACTGGTAAGGTTTACAGAGGACCTATTAAAGTAGTGGGTAAAGCTAGATTCGATGGAAATACTCTAGATTTAGTAAATAGTCTCAAAGAGCTATCACGCTGGATTCCTGTCATCGAAGAAGCCTTGAAAGACTCCGAACTGGTCTGTGAGCTAGAGTTTACTACAGGTGCTAGGTATCTTTTAGAGAGAATAGGGAACTGTGTTAGACTGGACATAACTGCCCTGAAGTTTCTTCCTCCCGAATACTCGAAAGGATTCGAATTACTCTTAAAGCTCGGCTTCATATACATTAAAGAGGTAGCGCTTAAGGGATGGAGGCAGTCGCTAAAAAAGGTAGTGAAACTTTACGCAAAGATGTCTGAGGAAGATAAAATCGCTTTAAGGAAGCTTCTTCAACAGCCCTACTTGGATGCCCACTCCTTTTTCCTAACTTTTCTCGAAAAAGCTCTGCTTCAACTCTCTAGAGAAGACTGGTGGATTACTTGGCTTAGAGCACAAGTCACCAGAGATTATCCGTACGATATTGAGAGAGTCAGAGAGATCATAGAGAGGTACGGCGACGAAGTTTACTCTAGTGAAGCTGTAGACGAGCTCTATAGAGCCATAAGAAACAGCTACGACGAAGATCTCGACGAAGAAAATATAGCTAAGCTAGCTAGGGAAGCTAGAAGCAGGGGAGAGCTAGTAGTATTCACTAGACTCGGCAGAGCATCTATAGTAATGGGCTACCTACTAGCAGCGTCAAAAGTAGTTAAAATATCAGAGGAAGTCTTGAAAGAACTAGAGTCTATAGAAAACCTGCTTAAGGAGAGAGGGCTAGACGAGTTTTCTCCCGCCTTATTCAGGCTAAAACTGCTGTGCTCAAAGAGTGAAGTAGACTTAGCTCAACTCATAAGATGTGTAAAGATCTTTCTGAAAGATCTACAGGAATATGAGCAGAAAATATCAGATGAACTGAGAGAAAAACTTGAAAAAGAGGAGATCGCAGCAGAAGAGGCTCTAAGTTCACTTGAGTATGCTTACTCTACTATCGTGAAAATAAAGAGCGGATTATACAGATTGCTGAATACTTTACATAAACTACCTTCGAGACACGGAGCATTCGTTTTCTTCGGACAGCGCATTTCTCCTCACGGCGCCTACAGAATTGCCCTAATAAACGAGAACATTAGAGCCTACAAAGGCCCTGCCTTCGGACTGGAAGAGTACATGCTCAAAGGAGGATACAATGTCTACTGCACGCCTTCTCTAAGAGTACTGAAGTACGTAGACTACTGGATAGAAGCTCTTCCTCTCTTCATCCACGAGGTAGAGGGAGGAGTCTACGAAATAGACTACGAGAACCTAGAGGCAGCTATAAGAAAAATGGCACCCTACTGGGCTCTCAACATAGAGAGAGCTGAGAGAGAAGGCACTAGGAGACCTACTTTCTGCCTAGTGACTACACAGAGCTATAACATGACTCACCTAGTAAGATTTTGGCTAGAAGAAGAAATGGCGCTATTCAACATAATCAGAGCCAAGGGGCTAGAAGATGAAGTAAAGAGACTAGTGCGCGAGTACCGAGCCAAAATAGCAGAGTATGCTTACCAGATAGTAGAGGAACAGCATCTACACGAAGCTCTATCAATTGAAATACAGAAAACCAAGAACCGGGAGAAAGCCTTAATAAATATAATATACAAGGATCCTCTCTTCGCGGAACAAGTAGCACACTTAGCTCTAGTAAAAGAGCACAGGCTAGAAAATCGCGTCGAAAAAGTCGCAGCAGAGCTCGTAGAAAAGGGGCTAAGCAGAGAAAAAGCCTTAGTAGAAGCTAGAAGAAAAGTTCTCTCAGAAACATACATAGACCCCGAGACATTTGAGCTTACACAGGAGCCTAGAGGAGTAGCTCTCATAGAGGTCGCGAAAAGATACCTTAGAGACCACTTAGATTTAGCAGAGTCTACTGCCAGAAAAGAGGTAATAGTCAGACATGGGTTGCTAAAGGAACTAGAGAACTACTGGTACTCTGCTGAGGGACCCCGCAAAAAGTACAATTTAGCCTATACTCCCAGTAGAGTAGACCTCGGTCCCAACGAAATACCCTCCGTAATCGACCAAGGACAGCCAATAGGTCCAGTAGACGCGGAGTCAGCTGCGGCGACTAAAGAGCTATTCGATAAGATAAACGTGTCTCTCGAAGGAGTCTACACCTACACAAACACTGCTGGCGCTGAAGGACAGAAGACTCTTGAAAACGCTTCGAGAGACGACAACTACGCTTTTGCAAATGTCCTAGCTCTGACAGCGCAGGCAATGGAGTCCAACGCCTACTCTATCGTAGCTTACATTAACATGAGACCAACACATCTCATCCTCTGGCCGGGCAGAGGCTACGGTGGCTTCTGTATTCCTAAGGACGGGCTCTTCGTAAGCTACGTACTGAGCCTCAGAAGCCGAGACATTCTCTCCAAACTGGGAGTACCCGAGTATCTCCACAATAAAATAGCGAAAACAGTAGAAGAGCTCATCGAGCTAAAGCAGGAGTACGAAGACCTCGTGGAGTGGATGGAGCTCGTAAGAGAGAAAGTAGGGTATCTCTTAGAGAAGCTAGCAAAGTCGAAGATCTATGTTCCCCCGTTCAGCGAAGTCTCTAATGTTGTTGAGAGACTCAGCGGTAAAGGAGACGAGTGGACTAGCTACTTGAGGAAAGTAGCGTCTATTCTCTACGAAGCTCGATACGTGCCCTCACGTATGGTCAACAACTACATGCCCTACCATACAGCTGCGTGTATGTACCACGCACTCGACCTAGCTCGCAAAAGAAACCCGAGAGCCTCCAGCGAAGACAAGGCTGTCTTCTGCATACAGGCTTCATACAAGCCGGGTGTACAGGACTCGAGGTTATCAACAGAATTTGAAGTATTTTTGGCGCTTACCAAATCTAAAGATAGATTAAAGAGGTTCAGGTGGAGTGAGCTCAGAGAGCTGGCTTCAATAGCGCTCGACAAGAGGCGTGTCCCAGGAGAAGTCAGAGTAGTCGATCCTCTAATAAATACTAGAGACTGGCTATTTGACAGCGAGATAGCTCTAAGGAAGAAGGCTGAAGAACTCAAAGAGAAGCTACTAGAAGCCGTAGAGGGGCTCACTGAAGACGACATAAGAGTTAACGTAGAGAGGTTTGGAGCAGACTACGAGAACTGGATAATAGGTTTCCGAGAAGACGGGAGCGAAGTAAAGCTCTCAGATAGACCCGAGGCAGTAGTGAAGCTTGCTTCCCACATACTTGAAGAAGAGGGAATAAGCCTAAAGAAAGCGCTCGAAAACGCTCTAGCACACGGCCTAGACTTCGAAAAGTGGCCAGGAGTCTCCAAGGAGAAAGCCTTTCTCATAAGAGAGCGCATTAGAGGACTCTTCCAGTGGCTAGTAGTCTACACTAAGGGCATAGTTCAAGACCCAGGCGAAGGACTCAAGGGAGTAGATGTCCTAAGCCTCGGAATACCTCACCCCGAGATCCTAGCATATGTCTTAGACCTGCCTAGACTAAGGTTTATGATGACCCGCGGCAATCCTAACAGCGCTCTAGCCATAGTAGACGGGACAGCGGGAGCTAGGGGCCCGGTATTCGACAAAGACCTTGTTAAAGAGTGGCTAGCGCTTGGAGGAACTTATGTCGCAATAGGCGTCTCCGACGCAGTAGTAGAGGAGTGGAGAAGAGAAATGGAGCTTGAGAAGAAGATGGCTGAAGAACTGCTAAACTCAGTGCTAGCCGAAAACTGGGAGAGAGCAGAGAGAGTTCTAGAGAAAATAGCGAGCTACTACCTCGAGGTCAGCAAATACGATGAAATAGATTACCTCCGCAGAGGATATGAGGTAGGAGTAGACTCAAAGCTCACAAGTTACATCTCTAGAAGATATAGAGCTCTGCAGAAAATAGTAGAGAGGCTTCACGGAGGGTATTCTCTCAGAGACCTAGACTTCGCGTCTTTTATAGCGCTCGGAGGAAGATTTCTCCTAGCATCTAAGGCATCTGACTTCCTAGTCTATGAAGACTGGGAGAAGTATGTCAGAGAGCTGTGGAGGCTATTCGAGAAAAAACTCGAGAAAGCTCCTAGAGCAGCAGTTAAAGGCAGGCTCTCGAAGAAAGAAGCCGATGAAATAGTAAAGACGCTACTTCTCAGAGAAAAGAAGGAGCTGAAGAAAGAGAAGAGGCTTGGCGGAGCACTCAAAGGAGAGATGAGAGAAGAGTGGGAGGTTTTCCAGAGAAGAATAATCAGAGCTAGGCAAAGAAGAGCCTCTGAAATAAGAGCTATTCTACCCACAGTAGTTCTCGAAGACTTCGAAACCATGTACAAGAGAGCTAAAGATGTGCTGGGAGAGCCTAGAGCATACATAAGCGAGGAGACCTACACGAAATTCCTCGTTCTATCAATGCTTTCTCTCAAAGCCTTAGCCGAGAAGCTCGGCGGAGACATGAAGAAAGCTGAAGAGCTGGCAGACAGAGTATTCAAGCTCGGAGGAATATCTATAGCCGACTACAAGAAGATAGTAGACTACTTAGCTGAGCTCGCCCACTTGGCGGGGGGAGATAAAGGACTGCTAGAACTAGTGGCGATGGCTGCAGAGCTAGTAGACATAGCTTTCGCTCTAGAATTAACGCTCACAGCAGCGAGCTGGAAAGAAGTATGGGTAGGCGTAGCGACTTTCTTTGATAAAATGCTCAACTGTCACATCTTCGACTATAAGCCTTACCTATACTGCAGAGCAAGCTTCGCTAAAGACAAGAACTTCAGAGACATTTTCACCAGAAAAGAGATGTTCGAGCTAATAGAAAGGAGGTACAAGTGGCTCTACGAATACCTCAGAGACGTTCTGCTAAAGAGAACAGAGCTAAGATACATGAGCTCATCTAAAGTAGAAAAACTGCTAAACATCGGAACAGACAGAGACCCGCTGGCTCTCCGAGAAGGCTACGCGAAAGCAGCCGAGTTTGTCTTCAAGCTAGCTAGAATACGAGACTTAGCTACGCTCTACCACGACGGCTTCTTCATACCCGAGGTACTAGAAGACGTCGACCTCTCTGCAATTAATGCAGACAGTAGAGTAAACATAGTGATCTTATACAACCTAGGAAACACTACTGCAATGACTTTTCTGAAGAGGGCGCCCTTCCATCATAGAGGCAAGGGACCTGACAAAAACATAATACTGACAAACTTCCTGCGCCTCGAAGAAAGAAACGGAATCACTCTAGTTTACGCAGACTACGGATTAATGTTTCTCACTAAAGAAGAGTATGAGAAAGCTGGAGGAAGAGGAGAAGTACTCAAGCTCATTCTAGATCCCGATAAAAGAAGAGAACTAGAGAAATCTGAGGGACGCTTCGTCTTCGCTATATTCAAGAAACCTATCCTAGTGCACGCCGTGTGGCCCCACTTCACTCACCCGTGGTTCATAGACCAGACACTCGAAAAAATAGGAGTACCACTTATGCAGAGCAGAGTAATAGAGAGACTAACCTATGAGAAAACAGAAATGCCCCTCATGATAAATCACTACAGTAAAGCCACTGGAGACAAAATAGAGTTCATAGACCAGGTCAACATCTATAGAAAAGACCTCAAAGACCTACCACTAGAAGAAAGAATAAGAGCTATAGAAGATATTCTACTGAAGTTCTCTGAGAAACATCACAAAGTAATAATCAAAACATCTACAGAGTCTGGAGGCAGAGGAACAATAATAGCATTACTCAGAAAACCAGACGGCTCGATAAACAATGAGAACATACTAGACTCCGAAGGCAATATAGACATCCGCGGATTCAAGTCAGCTATAAACTTCATTGTAAACGAGATACTGCCTAAAGACGACGCCGTAATACAAGAATTCATACCATCTAATCCGAGAGAAATACTAACGAAAGAAGCACTAGACCTAATCAAAAGGAGATTCGAGCAACTAGGAATACTCATTAAAGAAGACACTCCGCTCTACTGGAACTTCAGAAACTACGTAACACAGGCACCAGGCAAAGAACCAGAAATAGTCGGCTGGATAATGCTAGTACACGTAAAGGGTATAGCAAACTACGGACAAGGAGGACAGCTATTTGCGCTAGAAAAAGAAATGTTCAAACCAGAATACAGGCACCTAATTGACGAAATGGAGGAAGTAAGCAAGAAAATGATGAAAGCCCTCGAGCTCTACGCACCAGTCTACGCCAAAAAGAAGGGCATAAGCATAGGAAAAGACCTCACAGGAGTCTCCTACGCCAAACCAATGATCGATCTATCAGACCTAATGCTCAAACCAGTAGGAGAAAAGAAGTGGGCAGTAGTACCCATAGAAGAAAACGTCGGAATGGGACTATTCTATCCCTACGAAAAACAGCTAGCACAAAAAGGCAGAGAAGGAGAATCAGTCGACCCAATACTACTAAACTTCGCGCGCCTAGGAAAAAGATACAAAAACATCATCGAAAGCAAGGTAAAGCCCAAGCAATAGAATTCTATGAATAAACTTTTATCTCAATCACTAGGAAACATATTTACCCACGTTTCTTCATTTTCTCCTAATTAAGCAAATAGACGCTCACTTCTAGTCAGCAGTCAAAGCCCTCAATAATCTTAAAGCCCCTTCCTCTCTCTGCATCAAATGTCCTACCAAATATCTCTACTTTTTCCAAGAGCAAAATGAAAAGCGGTAAGTTCTTCAATTAAGTCTGCTTCTGCGAATACATACTACTCTCTAAAGCAGATCATTGCTACTTTATTGAGCTACTAAGTAAAACTTATAGTCAACGGCAAAATATAAGCACACTATATAGAATAAACAATAGCGATTAAATTTTAAAGATATTGTATACTTTAAGTCTAATTAAATAATCATTTAAATAAAGAAAGCCTTATATATTTAAGTAGACATTCAAGCAGTAGGTGATGACAAGTCCGACTGCTAAAAATGATGTAGTTCGCTAGGGCTGACGTCAAAAATAGTAACTAAGTCTCTACATAGTTTAAACTGCTCTAGATAATTTTATGATAACTTTTTCTCTTATCTCATCTACTTTAAGACATTTCCTCCACTCTCTTATATTGTCTAGCGTCACTTCTGCATTAGAGTAGATTTTTGAGAGAAATAGTGTTCCGTAAATAACACCTGATAGAAATGCTATGAGAATTCTCCTCTCGCTTTCTAGGAATAGCGAGGCGATTAGCTGCTCTATTCCACCGAAGTAGGAAACTATTACGAGAGCTTCCACAAGTATAGATAGAAGAGCAAGCTTCATTGTCGTGACCTTAACTCCGATTTTTAGTCTAATACTACTTAAGACAACAAGTAAAGAAAACACCACAGTATTTGAGAAAACGAGTCCCATTAGTCCTAAAATGCTGAAAGATAGACCCAAATGCTCTAATGGCGCCTGGAGAGAGTTTCTTACATAAATATCAGCAGATACTGTAATATGAGTTAATAGAACTATTGAAATAAAGGAAAGCGACTGATCCACCCACACGCGGTCAGTTTTCTTTAAAAATACTCTAGTCAACATAAATAAAGTAGTAAGCAAAACAGAGTACTCTACTAGTTCTCTAAGACACTTCACTAAATGCTGAAAATCTCTATGCACAATAATAGAAGTCACTATACTAACAGGATTCCCTCGAGACAATCCTAGAGAACTCCTTAAATCTTTTCCAGCCAAGTCAGCAAAGATAGCTGACAAGGAGAGTATAATTAAAAATAACAGCAGTAGCGAGTAATGTGAGAGCTCTCTTTTAACTAAATAAATAAAAACCTCAAAAGCAACCAATAATTCTATCTTCACAGTACTAAAATAACTTAAACAAATAAAACTATAATCCCACGGAAACACGACTTCACATAATACTTATATACGACAAGAAATAAATAGAATATCCTGCCGGCGGACGAGGGAGGTACCCCGCCGTTACTCGATGAAGGCTGCTGCGATGCGCTGGGGCAGAGGCGACCGTGAAGCCCCACAAGCGCAGCTAGATGAGAAATTCTCCCTCCCAATGACAAGTAGGAGTAGGAGGGGTGATATGAGTGGAGAGATATAAAAGTAGAGAGATAGGATTAACAGCAGTAATTACAGCTTTATATGCTCTGCTCACAGTAGCTCTCGGTAACCTGAGCTACAGCTGGATACAGGTCAGAGTCTCAGATGCTTTACTTCCTCTGTCTTATCTCTACGGGCTTCCAGCAGTAATAGGAGTTACTGTAGGCTGTCTAATAGCAAATTTCTTCAGCCCAGTAGGAGTAATAGACATCATATTTGGGACAGTAGCCAATCTGATAGCAGCGACTTTATCATGGAAGCTCAGCTTCAAGAAAAAGATACTTGCGTGCATTTATCCAGTAGTTGTAGTAACAGCTATTGTCCCAGTATACTTAGCCTTCTTCTTCGAAGTCCCCTACTGGCTGACAGCTCTCTCTGTAGCTGTCGGAGAGACTATTTCGTGTATCGTGTTAGGATATCCTCTGCTGACATTACTTGAAAAACACTTAAAAGAAAAAAGATAAGCTTGTTTAGAATTTTAGCATTTTTTCTTGAATAATATTATTAATGCTATAGATATCATACTAAAATGTTTTCGTTATCTGAACCATAAGGTTTATAACTATATATAGATGTCTAGAAAATGGAACTATGAACAAAAAGGCGGTTTCTGGGGTCTTAGCAGTTTTAATACTTATTGTTATTGTAGTTGTTGCTGGGCTTCTGACATATCTGTGGGTTATAGGTTATATTCCTAGAAGATATGAAAGAAATTCTCGAGAAATAATCAAGATAGAAGGAGTGAAGATAGAGGGAAGTGTCGCCTATATTTATGTGAGAAACTTAGGAACCCAAGAAGTAGTGGTGAGTTCAGTTTACTTAACTGATAACAATGGAATCGTAAAGTACCAGTTATCTCTTCCTGTTTTCAAGAGCGGGACTGAAATCTGGGGCGGTGACGTGTGGGCAGTAAGATATACTGATCTCAAAGTAGTGCGCATAAAGTCAGGTAAAATAACATATGATAGATTTACAGCTCCAAATCCTGGTACTTGGGATGATTCTTACGTAGACTACAATAATGCTGAGGACGCTGTGTACTACGACCCGGATGGACTTAAGTTGCTCTCGCGTAGCAATGGAGGCTGGGCTGTGAGAGGGCTAATAACCACGAGCACTATCATTGATCTAATAGATCCTGAAAGCTACCCAGTAGTAATTGAAGTTGATTTACAGAAAACAAACTATAATGTTCCAGCGGGAGATGCGGCTGGTAGCCCGTTTGCAGCCTGTATGTATATAAGCTACTCTAAGCGCACTAACCCTTACTTTGCAACACCTTGGTTCGCAGCAAAACTATACTATAGGAGTTTTCCTTCTAGAACAGAAGCTCAGCTAGTATCGAGAAGCGCTTCTGGTGTCTTGCAAATAAAGACGCTTTATACCTGGTATAGCGCACCTAATACTCAACCTAGAGGAATATTTCTCCTAATATTCAATGAGACAGGTAAAGTCTACTACTACTTCTGGCCAAACAGCCGCCAAGGAGAGCCCTACAAGAAGGGAAGCTGGACTTCGACCGGACTACAGCAAGTCTTAGGCAGGCAAGTCTACATTTACTTAACTATAGATAACTTAGTTACCGTTTCGTCTAGAAAGGTTCACGTCCGCTATATTCAGGCGTACAGAGGTACTAAGATCAAGATAACGAATCTCGGTGCCTGCTGGACCGTAAATATCACAGACGATGCAGGAAACGTTATCTTCTCGAGAATAGCTGGTGGACCAGAAGTGGAGGTAGATTTACTTAACTATATTTTAGAGCACGGCATGCCGCTCATTGGACACATATATGTTATACCGTGTAATGCCACAGAGTACAACACTTATGGGGGGTGGGTTATTCCTCCTAAGGAAGTAAGAGAAATAGTCGTGTCTCTTCCATCCGGTCTTTCTCCTGGAACATATACTATTAAAGTAATCACTAAGAGAGGTACTGAAGCCTCTATAGTTATTAAATACGGCTAGCTTTCAGTAGGTATTTTAAAACTAGTCTCCATGTGCTTTAAGAAAACTTCACTAGTAGCATTTACTCTAACGTAGACATCGACTACAACACTGTATTCTCCTTTCCCTAGTATCCCTAAGTCTACTATGGCTGCAGGAGAGGTAATCACTTGAATAACTACTGCGCCTGGAGGAGGATTCACGTATATCACTTTAAGGTAGAATATATCTCCTTTTCTTTTAATGTTATCTATCACGAGTGTATATCCTCCAGTGCTTAGAAAGCCTCTCGATATTATTAGATACACGTGATCCTTTTCACTAATCTTTGTGCTAAGTTCACTGATATCTTTAATTTCTGTAAGTGGCTTAGGAGAACCCCTTACATAAAGTCCCTCCTTAAGATTAGTGTGCTGGATCACTATGTAGCTTAGCTCTAGGATAGAGAAGTGTTCATGTGTTAGAGTTATTTCAGCTAAGTTTTTTTCCGAAACAAGTGTTACGACAACTTTTCCTGAGACAGGTATAGTGAAAAGCACAGCTTCAGTGTAATAGTACATTCTCCGGCGATATATCTCCGGACTATACTTCACTTCGTTGCCGTCGTAGCTTACTACGAAGAAGAGGTTTTGTGGAGGAGGTGTTTTTTGACTAAGTGCAAAAAACCATGCTCTCACAATAAAGACCATTTCCTCACTAGTACAAGTTACTGGAAGCACTTGAAGCTGGTAAGACTTTGTTCCACTCGAAACCCATTTTTCTTCGGGAAACTCTGTTAAAGACCTCTTCAGCCCTATGACTATAGGCTTCTCCCTTTTCTTCTCATAGAGGTAATTGTAAGCCAGAATAATTACGCCTACAGCAAGCATGAGAGCCAGCAATACGGTCACCGTTTTCTTCATCGATAAGAAGTAGCTCCACTAGTTAATAATTCTACTCATTAGAAACGCTTGAATTCTCTTGAAAACACTTATATTTCTACAGACCCGACACCTTAATACTTTTATCTAAATACTCGTTTCTAAGAAGATGATAGTAGCTGTCGGAAGCCTCAATAAAGTGAAAATCGCTGGTGTTAAAAGAGCTTACTCAAAGATATTTTCTTCAGTAAAAGTAGTAGGCATAAAAGTTTCTTCTGGCGTATCTCCGCAACCTCTCAACTTAGAGGAGACTGTAGAGGGAGCATTCAATAGAGCCTTAAAAGCACTTAGTAGTCTGGGAGAAGCAGACCACGGTGTCGGGATAGAGGCAGGCTGGATGAAGATAAAGAATGTGTGGGTGGATGTTCAAGTAGCAGCTATAGTCGACAGAAAGGGTCGTAGAAGCCTCGGCTTCAGTCCAGCTTTCCCCCTACCGAAAATTCTAGTAGATAGAGTACTCTCTCAAGCAGTAGAAATGGAGGACGTTATGGTAGAGATATCTGGTGTAGAAGCTATAGGGGAAAAAGAGGGCGCGATAGGCTTCTTTACGAAGAATCTAGTCACAAGAGAAGATCTCACATACTACGCTACACTAATGGCTCTTCTACCCTATATGCCGTGGAACAGCCGCGTATTCCGAGAGCTCTAAGAGCAGCGTACAAGCACTTTAACTGCCTCAGTCTTCTTCTCAACAGCTATCCGGTAAGCTTCCTCTACTCTAGACAAAGGAACTACGTGTGTAATAAGCGGAGAAACTTGTAGCTTCTTCGAAGCTATGAGGTCAATCGCTCTCTGAAAGTCTTCTCTAAGATACATTAAGCTACCCTTCAACACTATCTCTCGATCCTGCACTAAGTGTATCTTCACAGGAGTCTTCCCGCTAAACACTCCTACAACAACCACTTGCCCTCCCTTCCTCACGACATCTATAGCCTGGTTAATAGTAGCTTCTACTCCAACACACTCGAAAACTAAGTCTACAGAATCTACTCCAAGCTCTTCTTCAACAAATTTCTCGAGATCTGTCTCAGCAACATTAACGACATAGTCTGCACCGAGCTTCTCGGCAAGCTTAAGCCTAAAGTCTATTAAATCAGTAACCACTACTTTCTTCGCGCCAGAAAGCTTAGCACACTGAAGAGTAAGCAAGCCTATAGGGCCAGCACCCAGCACAACAACATTATCTCCCAGCCTTACATCACTCAGCCTAACTGCATGAACAGCTACAGCAGCTGGCTCAATTAAAGCAGCTTCCTTGAGAGAAATCTCGTCAGGTAGCTTGAAGACCAGTTTCTCGTCTACTGAAAAGAACTCAGCCATAGCACCGTCTACTTGACAGCCTATTACCTTGAGATTTCTACAGATATTATATCTCCCTATTCTACAGTTATAGCACTTACCGCAAGTAAGCTGAGGTATGACAGTTACTCTATCTCCAACACTAATTGACTTCACGTCCTCGCCTACCTCGACTACTGTTCCAGAAAACTCGTGTCCCGGAGTAATGGGAGGCTTAATGAAGGGGTGTTTTCCTAGAAAAGCGTGAATATCACTTCCACATATACCGCAGTACTCTACTTTAATCAAAACCTCACTTCGAGAAACCTTAGGCACAGGAACATCTTCAACAACTATTTTCCTAGGACCTAAAACTCTAGCTCTCTTCACATAAACATAATATCTCACAAACAATAAATCACTTTCTGCAAATATCGAAATAGCTGAGCGTAATTCGTGTAAATAAACAGACTACATTATTTATAGGGGAGTTTCCTACGCAGATCTAGTTGGGATGCTGCTGCCCAGAATCTGGCAATTATTCTCTCAAGTCCCTCGGGCTTCCTCTCAGCAAGCCATAAATCTGAGTAAACACTAGCGAGCTCGAGAAACTCCATGACAGTTGCCCTCTCCTCTATCTTCCGCAATCCTACTTCAAGACAACGCTTAATAAAAGCTAAGTCTGGTGGAAGATCTACCTCCTTTACCTTCTCTAAGACCTCTCTCCATATGTCGAAGACTGGCAAGTCCTTTACTTCACTTAGAGGCTTAAAGAGAACAGGCTTAATGTACTCTGAGACCTCTTTTTTACCAAAGAGTTCTCTAGCCTCAAGTATCTCAGGAGACTCCCCTGTCAGAGCCAGCCACTTTTCTTCCCACTCACCAGATCCCTCAGCATACTCCATTGTGATTAAGAGGAGGGGCTCGAGAAGCGAGAATAAGCATTCTTCCCCGTCATCACCCCACGCAGTCACCATGAATCCTTCGACTCCCTCCTCTTCTGCGGCTTCAATGAAGTTCTTTATGTTAACGAGAGCGGCATCGAAGTCAGGGTAGTATCTATTCCAGTTGGAGAACCCTGGGCAGACTATTTGCCTATATCCTTTTTCCTTAAATACTCTTATTTTTTCCCTAAAATATTCTTTAGGTGAAGGACTGTAGTTCCAGTTCGCTATAAGTGCTTCACTCCAGATAGGTTTCTCAAGCACGCTTCTCCACAGCTCTTTCTCCTCTTCTCTAACAGATTTTCCTAGCAACATGTCGCCCCACATTACTGGAATCTTACCTCTTTTCTTGACGCGCCTTACTAACTCAGAGTGGTACTCTGCATAAAGCTTAGGCCCCTCATATACTCTTGTTTTATCTAAGCTTCGTCCTCTGCCCATTGCCCACGTCTCGTCTCCGCCGATGTGGATGTACTTTGATTCTGTTTTATCTAAAGCCTCTTCAAGTAAGCTAAAAGCAAATTCTCTTGCTTCTTTGTCTGCCACGTTTAAGCATCCTTCAGAAGGTCTATGCCATTCACTGTACTTTCTGAACTCAGGGAGTGTTAGAATATGCTCCATGTGCCCTGCTAGTTCGAGTGATGGAAAAACCTCTATTCCGAGCTTTTTACCATATTTGACTACTTCGCGCCATTCCTCTACGCTAAGTTTACCTCTCTTCGCGCCTATTTGCGGATATTTTTCCCACGGGAAAAGGTCTTCGAAGTAAATTGCGAAGTAATTGTACTTAAGCAGGAAAAGCCACCTGAGAATTCTTTTAAACGTCCCTACTTTTGGTACGCCTCCGCGCGCAATATCGAGATGAAAACCCCTAAATTTAAATGTGAATTTTTCTTCAACTAGTAGTTCAGGGAGTTTTGTTCTAGTTTGCTTAATTATCTGTATTAAGGTAGCGTAACAGATGTTTTCATTACCCCATATTTCGACAGTTTTGTCGCATATTTTTAGGCCAGTTCCTTCGCGCTCCATTTTATTTATAGTCCACGTCCCTTTAGGAATGTTGAATTCCTTGCTTAGGAACTCCGGGAAGTTAGAGAAGCCATCAAAGTCGAAGAATTTGCCTGTAGTTTCTAATTTAACTGGTTCAGGTACTATTCTGACTACCACGTTAGGTCTATCTACTTGGAAATAATATAGTTTCTTGCGGGATTATATGGTCATGTGGGAAAAACTTATAGTATGGGTAAGTATTAACTCCGTGGGATTATGGAGTACGTAGTTTCGGTTGATGAGAGAGGAAGAATACTTTTGCCTAGCGAACTTAGGAAAGGACTTGTTTTATATCTTGACTGTGTGGTCTAAGCTTACGGCGCATGATGTGCACGGATCGTATGCTCTCACTAAGTCTTCTAGAATTATCTTGAGTTTCTCTGAGCCTAAGTGTATTGATCTTAAGGTAAGTATTTCGGAGTCTCTTTCAATACTCCTGGAGTTTACAGCAGTAGGCACGATTATTACGTACTTGTGTATTCTATAGTCTTTTATTTCACAGTAGTGTGCTAGTAGCCCGCGAGGTGCCTCAACTACGCCCACTCCTCTCGCCTCTTTGACGCGAGGAGGCTCAATGGGCTCTATTTCTAAGTCTCTTAGTTCCTCTGGAGCATACTCTAGTTTTGCCACTATGTCTACTATTTCTATTGCCTGTGCTTTAACTATGAGAAATGGATCTGGCTTCCACTCAATGCGCTCAGCTAGTTCTTTAGCTTCGGGTGAAAGTAGTCTTTTGTTAATTATTATTCTTGATAGAGCTCCTACTGTCAGCTCTTCTCCATCAAACAGAACGTGCTGTGATGTAGAGTACTCTCTAAAAACAGGCTTTAGTCTAGAGTAGTACTCTTCTTTATTCATTATTTCTCCTAGAGTAGTAGCTATCTTAGGGTCTACTTCGCACGGAATATACTCTCTATGCATTTTAATTGCTCCTAGAGCTCTATGTCTCTCGAACTCAGGTACACCTAAATTCAATATTTTTTCAGCGAAAAGCACGGATTCTTTGAGTTTTCTCTCAAAATTCTCCTTAAGAACTCTAGCTAGTCTACGGCCGCTAATAGGGTAGGAGAAGCCTCCGGCTGCGAAAAGAGGTACGTGTACTGCTCGTCCTCCGAGTTTTTCAAATACTTTTGAAGCAGAAATTGCAAGTCTAGAGCCCATCTCTAATACACTTTTCTCCTTTATTCTGAAGACAGAGTACACATTGGTTATTGTAGGGAATGACATGTACGCTAAGTGAAGTAAGTGGCTTTGAAGGTAGTTTAGCAGAAGGATGTATGTCCGAGCTTTTTCTACGAGAGAGTCTACTTTAATTCCTATGGCGTTTTCGATCGCCTTAACTGAAGCTAGTGCGTGGGCAGTATGGCAGACGCCACAAATACGGCTAGTTATGACGGGAGCTTCTTCAGGAAATCTTTTCTCGAGAACTTTTGGTATGAAGCGCGACCCCTCTGTTATACAGAACTCTGCTACAGGTCTACCGTCTTTAAAGTATAGTCTAAGTCTAGCATGTCCTTCAATAAACCTTATTGAGTCTATGTCAATACATGCTACCATACTTCTCCCTCCATTCCCTAGCCTTTCTTCCCATGAAAACTTCAATACTTTCGATTATTCTCTGAAGAGGAACCCCCTTTTCTCTCAGCATGTTCACATAGTTATCGAAATCAGCTTCGAGAGCAGGGCCTCGGCAGCCGTAGCAAGGTATACCGATTGAGGGGCACGGTGCGCTGCAACCACCCATTGTTATAGGCCCTAAACAAGGTATTCCTTTATCGAGGAGGCAGGGTATTCCTCTTTCTTTACACTCCATACACACGTGGTAGTCTATAGGTCTTGGAATAATGCCTTTAATTAACTTCGATAAAGTTTCCATAAATTCGCTAAAAGTGACGGGGCATCCTCTCAGCTCGTAGTCGACATATACTATTGAGCTGAGAGGCTCTCCTTCAATATACCTGGCTATCTTCGGCTCCTTAAAGCCCTTGGCGCGCCTACTACCGTAATAACCGACGCCGCCTGTTGAAGCACACGTTCCTAGAGCTACAAGAATTCTACAGTTATCTCTAATAGCCTTTAATTTCTTTATATCTTTCTCACATACAGCTGCGCCCTCAACAAAAGCTATATTTACGGGAACTATTTCTTCATCAGAATAAATTTCCTTGACTAACTTAAAGTACTCAACGTCAACTAGCTTAGCTAATCTCTCTACAGCTGAGCCGAGCGCCATAACTATGTTCATTAAGCATCCTTGACAAGACGTAAGAGAGTATACAGCTACTTTGAGCAAACTACCACCTCGCAATATACTCTAAACTTATTTGCTTCAAGTTAAAAACAGGACCATTTTTACATACATAAAGACCAGGAGAAATCATGCATCGAGCGCACTTGCCTATACCGCACTTCATGTGTCTTTCTAGAGACACGTAAATGTTTTCAGGCTTAACTCCTTTCTCTATCAGTAGTTTCGATACAGAGCGCATAACAACACCGCTTCCACATACAGCTGCTACAGTGTCTTGGCTAAAGCTCATTTTCTTTAAATGCTCAGTGACTCTACCGCGGTGTCCTCTCCACTCTGGCGGGGCTCTACTTAAAGTAATTATTAGGTCTACAGCAGTCCTCCACTCATCGTACTCGTAGGCGTAAATAAGGTCTTGAGGATACCTTGTCCCGTAGACGACTGTTACGTGGCTAAAGTAGTTAGGTTGCTCTACAGCCAAGTAGATAAGACTCCGTAAGGCAGCTATACCTATACCAGTACCCACTATAACAAGTTCTCTTCCTTTAAATTCTTCTATAGGAAAGCCAGTACCCAGAGGTCCTCTAAGTCCTACAGCGTCGCCGTTCTTTAGGTTGTGGAGAGCTTGCGTGACGTTTCCACGTTTCTGAACAGTTATCTTTACTCTGTCTTTGACGCTCGGCCTTGATGCGATACAGAAAGGAGCTTCACCAACTCCTGGAACTAGAACTTGCGTGAATTGTCCGGGTTTAAAGTCTATTGTCCAGCCACTAAACCTTATGACGAATGTTCGAATTCTTTCAGTTTCCCATCTAATTCCTTCGACTATACCTGGCTTAGGAACATAAGGATTCATGGAATCACCTCTGCAGTCTCTCTATAAGGTAAATGAAGTCTATACCAGCTGGACAGAAAGCAGTACATTTTCCACATCCAATACATCCGTAACACCCATACATATTCTTGGAGAAAACAAATTTGTGTAAGATTCTCCACTTAAACCTAGACTCCTTATCTTCTAAGATAACTTCTCCTCCAGCGAGCCAGCTGTAGTAGAGTCCATGGCAAGTTGCTCGGCGTCTAACTCGGAAAAATGCTCCAGGTTCTTCTGGATCAGGTTCGTCGTATAAATCAAAGCAGTAGCATGTAGGGCAGACAGCAGTGCACGCTTGACATAGGACACATTTCTCAGAAAGATCAGAGATATCTCCGCTAATTACTTTCTCTAGAGTGAGGCTGTCGAAAACACTAATATCTATCTTCTTAGCACGTTGAGGGGGGTTTATTTCAGGAGCCTCCGTAGGTGAAGCTTCTAGCTTCAAGACAACTTCTTTACCTCTCTCAGAAAAAGGCTGTAAAACAATGCTGTCTCCGTCTAAACTCATTACTAAGTCTACGTCCTCAGGAGGAATATATGTCTTAAACGGGATACAGAAGCAGTTTTCATCTCCTTTATCACATAGAATTACCGCTATGAACATGTCTCTACGCTTTGACTCGTAGTAAGGATCCTTAGGCTCGGTCGAAAATACTTTATCTAAGTATTTTATTGCATGAGCTTCACATGGGTGAATTCCAAAGAGACAGAGAGGTTTTTCTCTTTTCTCAGAGTAGTCTTCTACATCGATGTATGCTGTTAACTTTCCGGCAAAACTCATGGTGCCAGCTCTATACTTGAACAAGTACTCTTTAGGAGGAAGAAGAATACTATCGACGGAGTTAATTGTCCTAATATACTCTAATGTAACTTCAGCGGGGTCCTCAACATCACTTAGAATAAAATTACCCGCCTTTTCTACAGGAGCATAAACTAGATAGTTCTCCATCAACACCTCTACTAGTTCAGATAACTTTTCTCTAGGTATTCTATAGGCTATACTCATGTCTATTATGTACTCGTAACAGTAGTATAATAAGTCGTAGGTTACATAGGTTTAATATTGCTCATCGAGAAGCTGAATAAAAGTCGGTTAAACCTTAGCCTTATTTCTGTAAAAGGTATATAATTGTACATTGGTCCAAAACCCTAAAACTTATTTAACCAGAGAGTATGTAGCTTATGTGCTGGCATACATACTATTAAAAATAGAGCTAGGCGCCGAAGACAAGGTTCTTGATATACTTAAAGAATTTAAAGAAGTGCGAGAAGCCTACATAATTTATGGAGAATACGACATTATAGCTAAAATAGATGCTTCTGATTCTTCACGGCTTAATGAAATAGTGCTAGGTCTCAGGAAAAAATGTAAAAATACAATAAAGGACACTGTTACAATGATTACAGCTAGAGGATTTTCTAGATAAGTTTTACTATTGTAAAATAATCGCCTAAAGTAGTTATCAGCATGTATTGAATAAAGTATAGATATTTAGAAAGATAAGCTTAATTTTGCAAGAAGCTATAAATATTCTGTGCTAGCCTACGTGCTCTTTAAAGTAGAGCTTGGTGCAGAAGAGGAAGTCCTTAAAGTTCTAGAAGATATTCCTCAAGTAAAAGAAGCCTACATAATCTACGGAACATACGATATTGCTGCCAAAGTAGAGTTTGAAAAAGTGCTAGACCTAGGAGACCTTGTTTTAAGCTTAAGAAGAAAATGTAAAGAAAAAATAAAAGATACTGTTACAATGATTGTCGCTAAAGGCTTTTCAAGATAATTTTATTTAACTTCATATATTTTCTTACCTTCGGCGTAAACTGCCACAGGATATGCTTCAAGCGAGAATGGGTCACTGTTCCATAGAATAAAGCTGGCCCACTTGTCTTTCTCAATACTTCCTAGAATATTGTCTACTTCAAGTATTTTCGCATTATTTAAGGTAATTATTGATATGCATTCTTCTTTTGATAAGCCTAGTCTACGCCAGAAGCGTAGTTGAAGGAAAAGGTTTCTCTGAGGAACCACGGGATGATCTGTCATTAAGCCGTAGAACGGCTTTACTTCGATTAAGTACTTTATGTTCTTCCAAGACTCGTGCTTAAGCTCAGTCTTATACGGGAAAGCATCTACAGGCCCATAGACTATTGGCACATTTTCTTTCTTCAGCAGCTTGAACGGGTACTTAAAGTGCAGGTCACAGCAGTGGTCGGCGGTGACTTTAAGCGAGAATTCTTTCTTCAGCTTAATTAAGGAGACTATGTCGTCTGCTTTATGTACGTGAACTCTCAGCTTTAGTCTTCCTTCGAGCAGAGGGAAAAGTGCTTCTATTTCAGGCTCTACTTCATCGATTGTCTTTTTACCTTTCTCGACGAGCTTCTTTTCCTTGACTGCTTTCATTAAAGTTTTCCTGAAGAGAGCTAAAACACCCATGCGTGTAGAAGGTCTTGTTCCCTTCCAGTCAGTAGTGTTGCGCGGATTGAATCCCAGCGCGGCTTTTATTCCAGTGTACTTAATAAATGCCTGGTCTACTGTTTCAGCATAGTTTCTTATTACGGCAGCTTTCCCGCCAATTATGTTTCCGCTTCCGGGGAGAATACAGGAGTAAAGTACTCCATATTCAATAGATTCTTTGAAGGACTTGTCGTCCATGTACACCGAGTCGAGGGCATCAGCAATAGCAATTATAGAGTCAAACTTTTCGTTGACTTCAGTTTCTGTGTAAGGTTCACCGGATCTATCTAGTCCTATGTGGCTGTGAGGATCTATGAACGCAGGAGTCACTACAGGAGCTTCGTCAACTATTTCGCAGTCAGGTTTTTCTACGGAAACACTGATTATTCTAGAGTTTTCAAACAGAATATATACGTTCTCTAGAGGAGGCTCTTCTTTCCCTGTGTATAGGAGACCCGCCTTTACTGCTTTCACGTCTCTTTTATTCGCTCTGGGAGTGTATTAGATTTTTGTCTTTTTCTGTAGCTGTGAGGGAGCATGAAGTATGTGAGTGACACGAGGAGAGCTACTGCTAGAGTAGCGTCAGTGAACTTCGGAGGGATTATTGTTAAGTAAAATCCTGCGGCGAGAGCTACTATCGAGAGTATGTAGGAGAAGAAGACTAACTTAAGGAGTCCGCTGAGCTTTTCCTTAAGAGATTCATGCTTCTTAGACTCTAGCAAAGGTGATGTTTTGAACTCGTATCTGAGTAGAACTCTGCTGGCTTCTGTTGTGAACAGTATTGTAGAGAATGCGGCGAGAGCAACTAATATGCTTCGAGGAGGCTCAAGTACTGCAAAGAATATGAAGACTACGAGCAGAACGGAGTTAACTACGGTTATGATGTTTTTCTCCTTCTTGTAGAAGAGAGCTGTGCTCGCAAGTATTAGAGCTATTTCAATTAGAGAGAACATGCCTCCTAGAGAAAGCGCTACGAGTACTGCTGACAGCGCGTAGAAGACCCAGATTATCTTCGAGTAGTAATGTGAGGGCATACCCACCTATACCTCTTCAATACTTCTTCGAGAGACGCTGTGAGCTTCCAGTCTATTACAGCGCAGTACTCTTTTACCTTTTCTATCTTATTCAGCCTCTCCAAGCTCATGATTCTGAAGGCTATTTCCTCAGCCTTACTTTTAGCGGGGAGAGAGTAGGGGTCTGGAGAAACAATAATAATGCTGTACTCTAGTCCAGCGAGCTCTCTCAGAGCGTATAGTATGTTTATGTCGAGCATAGGCGAGATTACTATTACCTGTGCTTGTGGTCTAAGCATGTAAGGTAGCATAAAGGTTACTACTTGGTCAACCATCATTGCTGCTCCCGGCTTAACGTCAGCTAAATAGTGGAGTATTCTCAGAAACTGCTTTTTCCCGAAACCAGGGTTTACATGAAGTTTGTACCGTCCATGGACTAGAAGCCCAACCCTATTACCCTGTGTTATCAGCGAGTAGGCTAACGACGCGGCGGCAGACACCATAGCTTCTAGAACTGGAGTCAAGTACTCTCCAAGGCTTTCGAGTCCCGTGGTGTCTAAGACTACTACAGCATCAGTCACGTTTTCACTCTCGTATTCGTTTGAAGCAAGTTTTCCTCTACGGGCGGACACTTTCCAGTTTATTCTCCTTAAATCGTCTCCGGGGATATAGTCTCTTACGCCGTAAAACTCTGAGCCAAGTCCGCTTCTCCTAGTAGATATGAAGCCGGGCCATACTCCAGTATACCGGGGCCTTATGTAAACAGTCTTGATTGGCTCAAATTTCGGGAAAACAGTAATATAGTCTTCATTCTCTACTATTAGCTCCAATTCAGCTATACCCGCTGGGTCGCTAGTAGATACACGTGTAGGACCTATAGTATAGTGTCCTCTAAGAGGAAATTCCACAGAGTACTCTACTGTGATTTCTTCTCCCGGCCTTAGCACTGTGCAGACTTTATTGCTACCGCTGATTACTCTGCTTCCGAGAGGAAGAGTATCTACTACCTCTAAGTTTACCGGTTTATCGTCTAGATTTTTGACAGTTAGTCTGACTGTTGTCGAGTCTCCAGCGAAAAGAGTTCTTTCTCGCATTTTTCTCGTGACGCTTACTTTGAGGTCTTTTGGAGTAGTTATCTGGGAATACCACAAGAAGACGAGCACGGGGATAGTGTAGAGTAGGGTGTACCAGGAGTTAGCTAGCAGGGACGCGATGACTATTATTACGAACAGAATGTAGTAGAAGAGAACTCTAGTAGAGAGCATTACTTGAGCCTCTTGGGCACAGGAACTCTCTCAAGTACTTCGCTCACTACTTGACGAGGGTCTGCTCCTCTTATCCACAGCTCTGTCTTAAGCACTATTCTGTGCGATAAAGCGTCTAGTGCCACGCTCTTAACGTCATCTGGAATAACATAGTCTCTGCCACTCAGCACTGCTCTAGCCCTAGATACTTTCAGCAGAGCTACTGCTCCTCTAGGACTTACTCCGACCTCTACTCTCGGGTGCTGGCGTGTAGCCCTAACTACCTGTACTATGTACTCAAGTATACTTTCATCTACATAGACATCTTCTATAGCTTTCTGCATCTCAAGGACTTCACTCGTGCTAGTCACTTGGTTGACGAAATACTCGTCGCTCTTATTGGCTATTCTCCTCCTCAGAACCTCTATTTCGTCCTCTAGAGACGGGTAGCCTACCTTAATTTTCATAAGAAACCTGTCTATTTGCGCTTCAGGAAGAGGATAAACTCCCTCGAACTCGAGAGGATTCTGGGTAGCTATAACAATAAACGGGGTCTCTAGTTTATGTGTCCTGCCATCTAGAGTAACTTGGCGCTCCTGCATTGCTTCAAGGAGCGCAGACTGTGTCTTAGGAGGTGCTCTGTTAATTTCATCAGCTAAGAGAATGTTAGTGAATATAGGTCCTTTTCTAAGCTCAAAGTCGCCAGTTTTCTGGTTGAACACATATGTGCCAGTGATATCTGCTGGAAGAAGGTCGGGAGTAAACTGGATTCTCTTAAACTTACAGCCAAGTGCAGCCGCCATAGTTTTGGCCATAAGTGTTTTAGCTAAGCCGGGCACATCTTCTATCAAAATGTGTCCATTTGAAAGGACAGCTATTAACATCTTTTCTAAAACATCTCTCTTGCCTACAATTACCTTAGAGACCTCGTCCAGCACTTCAGTACATATTTCATGTACTCTCTGCAGCTTCAATCAAACCACCTTTCTACTTCGGCTAACAAGTCTTCTAAGCCCTTGAGGCTTTTAAATCTAATTTCGTCTCCTCTAACAATGCTAGCTAACAACTGGTGATCTTCAAAAATTTCTTCTAAGTCTCTATCACTAAGAGTCTCTGGATCTATACCTGACTTTATAGATAGTCTCTCTAGGATAATTCTCCTTAAAGTAGGCTGAATAGGAGCTATAGTTCCTGTCTGAAGAGACTTCTCTACATTTCTTCTCAGCAAAAATAGGTTGCTCTGGGGAACATAGGGAACGCTGCTTTCCGGTATCTCGACTTTTTCAAATACCTTGAATACAGCTACTACAATATATACTACTAGCGAGACTATGAAAATTACTTCGCCTGTTTCTCTACCCCCTAAGTAGTAAGCAGCCCAGCTAATGAGTGTGGCTGCGATGAGGCTTAAGAACAAGTACACTATATCCTTGACCTCCAGACGCGGCATGCTCCTAACCCTCTTGAGGACTTACCGAGCTCAGATACTCCTTAATAGACTGAAGACATTCTAATGCTTCATTTTTATGGTGCTCTAAAACAGGATAGTGACTGTATCTAGCGTACTCGAAGAGGTATGTAAGAACACTTAAGGGCTTTTCAGGTATTTCAGGAAAAGTCTCAATGAGGGCTCTCTCTACTTCTCTAGCGGTCCAGCTATCCTTTATTCTAGCGCCGTACTTTTTCATAAGCTTGCACATTTCAAGGTAGTAGTAGACTACAGCTTCTCTAAAGTCGCCGCTTTTCAGTATATAGTCGATGGACTTGTCGACTATGGCTAATGCTTCTTCAGCTTTTTGTTGAAAAGTAGGCTGCGTGAAAGTTATCTCTTTTCCTTTCTTAGCGAAGATGAGCTTAAAGGCCATCAGAGCCAGCATTACGAAGAGAGTAGCAGAGGAGACTAACATGAGTGTATTCAGTAAGGATGCTAGAGACGCGGGTACTTGTTCTTCGGAGATCACGAATTTCCCCTCTGTTCCGCGAGTAGCTTCTTCAGAATGCTGATGTTCCTGTGTCTCTCCCCTATAGCTAGTCTGACCTTGAGTCTGTTTTCTAGACTCAGGTTCTTTACTGGAAACTTTTGAGAACTCTTTTCCCTTCATTAATTTATTCTGACTTATTCCTACAAGAACGCCGACTAGGAAGAAGAGGAGTATTATTAAGAGTAGCAAAAGGAAGTAGTTATCTCCCTTAATTTCTCTTAGCTTAGCTGATAAAATTAGCTTTATTAAAACTAAGTTTACTACTATAGACCCTACAGTCAGGGCTATCTGAAGATAGACATATGAGAGAGCGCTCACCGAGACCGGTCTTTTCAGTCCCTCAAGAGGGAAAGAATACTGAAAACCCCTGAAGAAAGTTGCTCTAGCCACTAAAGCAATCAGCAGTACTAGTGCTACTGAGTAAAGGATTTTAGTTTTCATTATCACTATGGTCTTCTCACAGCTCTATATCAATTTTACCTTTCTATAGAAATTGTCTGGTTGGCTTGTTTGCTATATGTTTTGTGGTTTAGTTTTTCTTTAGTAGTTTGTTTACTGTTTAAGTATTGTTGCATGAAATTTATTTTCTAGAAAAGCTTATTAAAGCCTTCACCTACAAACTAAAGCAGAAAACTCACAAAACCAGCTAAAAACCTACATAAAGCTAACAACACCAAACAGTCTCTTTCCTATGTAAGACTCCCTTCATTCTCTCTTCAAAACCTCACCTAAACCCAGAGAGATAAATATAACAGACTTAAGTAAAGAGCTTTAGCATTTAGAAAAAGCGGGACTCGGAAAGAGACTTAAACTATCCTGTTGTCCATAGGTAGTCGAAGTATGTTTTAGCTATTTCGACTATGTACTCGAAGCTCGAGTACGCAGCTAGTATTTCTCCTCTATGCTCTACTACGAGGAGCACTTCTTTCTCGCTGATAACTCCTCCTCCAAACATTTTGTCAAGATACTTTACTTCAATGCGGGCGGGGAGGTCTCTGAATAGGGGCTCGAGTTTTTTTGTCGCTAATATTTTTATTAATTTTTTAACAGATTCTTCTATCAGATTCTTCTTTAAGTCTTCTGATAAGAATTTTTGGAAAGGTATAGCCACTCTAACACTACTACTCGCACCTACGAGAATATTCACTGCTCTTTCATTAATAGGCTTTAATCCTCTAATAATCGTAATAAACTCTCTCTGTGCGAACCCCCTATGGCTCGACTCATATAGTTCTTGAAGTAGCTTTACTTTCTTCTCCAAGTCTTCGAGTTTTTCCTCAACCATCGACTTAAGCTTAATATATGCTTCAACAGGAGGCACTGCGACCACAGTGTGAGGTCTTCTTGACCGGTCAACTTTAACTAAACCCTTTTTCTCTAGCCTGATTACAACTGAGTATATTTTAGTATAGGGTATATTTGCTTCAAAGGAAAGGGTCTTTGGACAAAGAGGTCCTTTCTCGACTAGCTTAAGGTAAGCTTTAATCTCGTAGTCTGAGAGCCCTAATATTTTAACAAGACTCTTGTCTAAGTGATTCAGTAATACCATTCAGAAGATTACTAGTATTAAATGTTTATAAATATAGCTTCTCAGTACTTTTTGATGAAAATTGTCAAGGAATCAAAGTCTCTGTGTCCCGTCTGCCAGAAAGTAATCCCTATGACGGTGTACGAAGAGGATGGAGTTATCTGGCTTAAGAAGGAGTGTCCTGTACACGGAGTATTCGAGGATGTCTACTGGGGGGATGCTAAACTCTACTATTGGTTCGCAGAATGGGACCAGGAGAAATACGTGGGCACAGGTTTAGAAAACCCGAGAACAAAGGTCGAGAAGGGCTGTCCCTTCGACTGCGGGCTCTGCCCGAACCACAAGACCTACACTATTCTTGGAATTATAGATGTGACTAACAGATGTAACTTAAGGTGCCCTATCTGCTTTGCTCACGCTGGAGCCTCCGGCTATGTCTATGAGCCTAGCTTTGAGCAGATAGTAGAAATGATGAAGAATTTAAGAGCTAACAGGCCTTGGCCATGCAATGCCCTACAGTTCAGCGGAGGAGAACCTACTCTTAGAAACGATCTTCCTGAGTTAGTAGCTGAAGCTAAGAAGCTTGGATTTAAGTGGGTCTGTGTAGACACTAATGGTATAAGAGTAGCTGAAGACATAGAGTACTTTAAGGCACTAGACGACGCTGGTATGTCTTCACTTTACTTACAGTTTGATTCAACACGTCCAGAAGTATACATCAAGACTAGGGGCAGAGACATATTTAAGTACAAGTTAAAGGTAATCGAGAACGCTAGAAAGCTAGGCTTCGACTCTATTGTTTTAGTCGTGACCTTAGCTAAAGGAGTGAACGACCAGGATATGTGGGATATAATAAAGTTTGCTGCGAAAAACAGTGATGTCATAAGATGTGTGAATGTTCAGCCAATATCGTTTGCCGGTAGAGCTAAAAGAGAAGAGCTCAAAAAAATGAGAATAACTATTCCCGACTTCATGAAGCTCGTCGAAGAACAGAGCGAGGGAGTAGTTAAAGTTGAGGACTTTAGGCCTGTGAACTGGCCAGTACCTTTCGCTAAGATGGTAGGAGTGCTTAAGAATAAGCACTACCCGCTGTTCACAGCACACCCACACTGTGGCTCAGCAACATTTATTCTTGTAGATAGGAAGGAGAACGGGGAAGTAGAAATAACCCCTATAACTAGAGTAGTCGACGTAGATAAGCTAGCTGAAGACTGTTGGAAGATCGCTGAAGAATACAAAAAGGGTATTTTAGGTAAGTTATCTATCGTTAAACTACTACGCCATATTAAAAGTAAGGTCATTAGGCAGCTTATAGCTGATGTCATAAAGTATGGCAGCTACAAGGCGCTAGGAAAGTTCATGAGATCTATAGTGATGATCGGGTGCATGCACTTTATGGATGTATGGAACTTCGATTTACAGAGAGTAGAGCGCTGCTGTATACACTACGCAGTTCCTGATGGGAGAATAATAAGCTTCTGTACATATAATAGCATTCACAGACCTAGAGTAGAAAAGAAGTTTGCAATACCTGTAGAAGAGTGGGAGAAGAAGACTGGAAAGAAAGTAGACGAGTACGCCTAACTGTAATAAAATCATTTATTTGTTTTTACCATACTTTATTCATGAAGCTTGCGGTACAAGAGGGACTAGTTCCAGGAGACACTTTTCTCGAGAGGCTTGTAAACGCAGAGAAGATAGGGTTTAAGGGAATAGAGGTAGGGGGGCGCGGACTAAAGGACAGAGTACATGAGATTAAGGAGGCTTTGTCCTCGAGTAAGATAGGAGTATCAACAATATGTACAGGCTACTCAGGCTGCCTTCTCTCGCCAGATAAGAGTGAAAGAGACAGAGCTATGAATGACATCAAGCTTCTGCTAGAAATAGCTAGAGAAATAGGAGCAGTAGGGCTCATTGTCGTGCCTATCTTTGGTCCACCACAGCTACCAGACTTAACTCCACTACTTACTGTAAGAGAACTCGAGGAAAAACTACTGTTAGAAGAGCTGAGGATACTGGCTAAAGTCGCTGAAGACAACCAAGCCTACATACTACTAGAGCCTCTAAACAGATATGAAACACATTTCCTCAACAGACTAGAAGACGCTCTAAAGATCTGCCGCGAAGTGAACTCAGAGTACGTCAAGATAATGGCTGACTTTTTCCACATGAACATTGAGGAAAAAGATATAGCTGAGAGTCTAGAGAAGGCTCTTCCCGATTTAAGGCACATACATTTAGCCGACAGCAACAGATATGCTCCTGGATTCGGGCACACAGACTTCCTAAAACCCTTCAAGGTTCTCGCTAAAGGCGGCTACAAGTATTTCATGGCCTTAGAGTGTAGAATACCTGAGCCTAGGGGTGAAAACTTAAAGAGAATATTCAGTTTTCTAAACAGCCTTATATTAAAGGCAGCTAAGTAAAAGAAAACTGGTTAAAAACAACAAATAATTTTTTATACTTTATAGAAAGGTATATTTGATAGCTTTGGAAGCTGAACTATCTCAGCTTGCAAAACTTATCGAAGAGAACTTTAAAGAAGATGAAGTACTTGGTTTAGCTGTTATGAATAATAGGGGAGAAGTTCTTTTCTCAGCATGCTGTATTGATCTAGAAAAATTTATGAAGGTAATCAACGATATCATTAAGACAGGTGTAAATAAGATCTCTATTAAAAGCCCAATAGGCTACATCATAGTGGTAAAGACTAAAAAGTATATCTTCGGTATGGCAACTAAGAGGCCTGCAGACCACTTATTCGAAGAACTTGCGAGTATTTTGTCTAAGTAGTTAGAGATAGGGTAATATACCTTAAAGTCAAGAATACTACGTGAAGTGGAGTCTCTGCTTCTATACGAGCTTAAAGAAAATTCTCTTAAAAAGACTCTCTGTTAGAGAATTCATAAAAGACTGCGTTGAGCTAGGTATAGATAAGCTATTCGTATTAGCTAAAGATACTGAGAGCCGAGTATACTTTGACACAGATCTATGTGAAAAAGCCTATGACGGTGGAGATCTTTTCGAAGAAATAGTCAGGGCGGCGAGAGACGTGGGAATAGAAGTACACGCGTGGTTCTGCCTCTACCCTGAGAGCGTAGAGAACCCAAGTAAGTATCTGAGAGAGCACCCAGAGGCAGTCCTGGTAAATAAGTACGGTAAGACTAACTGGGAAGAGCCTACGTGGAGCTACATTAAGCGCGAGTACAGTAAGCTCTGGGTCTGCCCAAGCCACGAAGGATATAGAGAGTACCTTGCTTCTCTTATGAGAGAAGTACTAGAGAAGTACGATGTCAACGGAATACATCTAGACTATGTTAGATACCCTGAAGCACTCGAGGGAAGATACTACTGCTACTGTCCACGCTGCCTCAACAAATATGAGAAAGAATACGGCTACTCTGTTTATGCAAACGATGTCATCGAGCGCAGGTACTTCGTATCAATTCTCTGCGAAAACGTGAGCGAGTCAGTAGAGTACTTCAGCGACGTAGCGAAAGTCTACGGAGCATCGATCTCAGCATACGTGTTCACAGACTATGTCACAGCAATAGAGTCCTGCTATCAAGATTGGCCCTACTTCTCTCAATACCTAGACTTCATAGTCCCAACAATATACGAGGTAGCTCCCGACTACGCGCTATTCTTAATCAAGAAAGCAATAAACGCTGTCATGCACAGTGGATGTAAAGTAATGCCAGCAATAATGACTTCATCCTCTACTAGGAGATCCGCTAAAGGTGGAAAAAGATGGTCAAGCGACAGGTCCACAAAGTACATACTAGAGTGTATAAACAAGTGCAGGGAAGCATCTACTGCCGGAGCAGCGCTCTTCCTTTACGACACCACGTCAGTAGACATAATTGACGAACTCAAAGAAACACTTTCACCCGGAGACTAGGTGTTCTCCTTGACTCTCCCTTTAATGGATATTCACATACACAATAAGTATTCGCTAGACGCCAAAGGATCCACTGAGGAAGTTTTAAAGGAAGCATCTCTCAAGAACCTCGACTTCATAGCCATAACAAATCACGTTCCACCAGACCCTACTTGGATAAATAAACTCAGAAGAGAAGTAGAAGGTCTTAGACGCAGATATGAGCTAGAAGTCCTCGTAGGTGCTGAAATAGGTATAAAAGATGAGAAAGGTGGTCTATTTGTAGACGAAACCTATCTCAAGCAACTAGACTTCGTGCTAGCAGCAGACCATATTCTACCGGGAGTACCCTATAGAAACAGCGATGGAATATATTTCAGTGATCCGGCGGTAGAAGACTATACTAAAGAGGAAATAGTCGAGAAGTGGTTTAACTCAGTTGTAGGTGCGATTGAGAGCAGACGGGTAGACGCAGTAGCTCACCTAGGGTGGGTGCTTGTTCAAGAGAGGATAGTTGCTAAGCCTGAAGAAATTTCTCTTGAGTATAAGGAGGAAATCGCCGAAAAGGCTGCCGAAAACAGTGTTTTCATAGAAGTTAATGCTTCTGCTCAGCTACCTGACGAAGATTTCTTGAGGCAGTGCTTGAGGAAGGGAGCTAAGTTTGTCTTAGGAAGTGATGCTCATGAGCCAGCGCTAGTGGGTGAATTAGACTGGGCTATAAAGATTTTAGAAAAAATAGGGGCTAGTAAGGAAGATGTGGCTACCTTAGAGGACGTACTCAAGAGGGTTGCGAGAAGAAAGTCTAGTATTTAGGTTAGTAAATACCATTATTTATGGTGTGAGTATGCTTACTCCTCTTGATGTCCGCAGACTAGACATAAACGCTAAGTGGCTAGGCGTTGATACTTCTCTCTTAATGGAGAATGCTGGCAAAAGCGTGGCAGACTATGTTAAGTCGAAATACCCTAATGTACGGAAGATTGTTGTCGTCTGCGGGCTAGGAAATAATGGAGGAGACGGCTTTGTTGCGGCTAGACACCTGGCTTCGCTAGGCTATGATGTAGCTGTAGTTCTTGTAGGAGATAGGAGACTTATTAGAACAGAGATAGCTAAGAAAAACTGGGAAATACTGGAGCAAATGAACTTCTCAGTAAAGCTCGCTGAGGTAAAAAGTGAGAGCGATCTATCTGTGCTTGAAAAAGAGCTCGAGAAAGCTGACGTAGTTGTAGACGCTATCCTAGGAGTAGGAATTAAGGGTGCTGCCAGAGGACTAGCTGCAAAAGCTATCGAGAAAATAAATTCTCTCAAAAAGAAGTACAAGATTGTAGCAGTAGACGTGCCTAGTGGACTAGACGTATACAAAGGCGAAGCAGAAGGCCCCGTAGTTTACGCAGATGCTACAGTAACATTTCATGACACGAAAAAAGGTCTAGAGAAGTATGGCAGAGAAATAGTAGTGGCCAGCATAGGTATACCTCCTGAAGCAGACAAGTACGTGGGACCAGGAGACTTTGTTTTAATACCAAAAGTACTTAAAAGAGATCCTTGGAGCCATAAAGGACACTTCGGAAAAGTAATGATCGTAGGTGGAAGCAAATTTTTCTCTGGAGCACCAGCATTAGCTGCGTTAGCGGCACTACGTACAGGCGCAGACCTAGCCGTAGTATATGCTCCGCTGAGTACAGCACAAGTAGTTAAAAGTTTTTCACCCAATATCATTGCAGTTCCTCTTCAGGGAGAGTTTATTCTACCTGAACACGTCGACTATATTTTGAGTGAGTCAGAGAAATTCGACACTGTAGCAGTAGGTCCTGGCTTAAGCACTAACGGAGAGTCTCTCAAAGCATGCTACAGTATTGTATCTAAGTTAGCTAAAGAGAAAACAGTTGTAGTAGATGCCGACGGACTAAAAGCTCTGGCTAAATACGGTATTCCTGAAGGGAAAATAGTGCTCACCCCACATGCTGGCGAATTCTATATGCTCTTTGGAGAGAAACCTTCACTAAGTATTGTTGAAAGAGGCAGACTAATACAGAAACACGCGGCTGAAAAGAATACAGTTATTCTGCTTAAAGGACACGTAGACGTCATTTCCGATGGAAGCAGAGTTAAGTACAATACTACAGGGAATCCCGGAATGACCGTAGGCGGCACAGGAGATGTCTTAACAGGAATATTAGCGGAGCTAACAACACTAACTAACGATCTCTTTCAAGCAGCCTGCTGTGCAGCCTTTATCTCAGGCCTAGCAGGAGACCTCACATACAAAGAGAAAGGCTACGAGCTTGTAGCAACAGACGTTATCGAGAAAATACCAGAAGCATTAAGCACTATACGAGAATTTTTAGCTAAGTAACCTAGAATAGTATCTCGATAAGCTGTATATGGTTGATGAGGTTGTCGGTATTATAGCCGTTTTCTTCTAAAAATTTCTTAAAGCTATAGTCCATTGTCAAGAAGAACATTTTATTTAAAACTGAAGTTGCGTAGAGGATGTTATCTATATTGTCTTTGTGTCCCAATGTCCTCAGCTTAAAAGCTAACTCAACTGCCTCAGCAGAAGGTTGAATGTCGAATTTAATAGAACTTTAAGTCTCATACAGCTCATACTGCATTTTCTCCGATTCTTCTTCAAATTCTCCTACAGTAGTTTTACACCATTTTTCGACCTTAAGTGCAAGTGACAGTGGATCTGGAATTTAGTCAAAGTGGAAAAGAATAGACTAATTTTAGAATTTAACTCTATCACCTTCACTTATGCCTAAAGTTTTCATAATACTTTTTGGTAAGTAAATAGCTCCTTTCTTGCCGACTCTTAGTAAAATAGTCTGGCTCATTTTGTACAGAAAACTAATGTTATTCAGAGTATAAACATTTTACTGGTGGTAAGCTTAATTCTAGTGACTAGAGTTCTATATCGTATATTTCTTTTATGTTGTCTACGTGGATTTTATAGACTTTATCATAGTCTATAATGTTTTGGTTTAAGAGTTTTTTAGTAGTTGAAGCTATGCTCCATGGCGCTATCACTGCTCCCGGTCTCCTAGGGTCATCTAGGAAATCGCTTTCAACGACAAATTTTTCTGTCTGCCTAATTGCCTCGAGAAGAAAGTTCTTTTTGCCGGTAATAGAGGCGTACATTTTTCTCGAGGCAATAGCTTTAACACAGTTCGGTTCAGCGTGGTGAAACACTATTCTGCGAGCCCCTATTCTGCGTACTCTGGCGTGTATATCGTCTACTGTTTGAAGACCTTTTTGCTCTAAATGCAGATGTACTACACAGTCGAGGTCTCTTGAAAGCAGTAAAACATAGTCGAGGACTCTATTACACGCTTCAACTACTTCACGTGAAGTGTTCCAGTGGGGTCTTCCTACTTCCCCAAGTCCATCGGCGAGACCTTCTCTAATATACTTAGAGGCTAACTCGTAGGCCTGGCGTATTATTTGCTCAGCTTCAAGTAGCTCTACTTTCTCACTGAGCTTAACTAGCTCAGCTGGGTGAGGACCTATTATTACGGCTGTTTTAACACCTAGCTTTCTGGCTTCTTCAGCAATCTCAATAGTCTTTTCATACAGTTTAGCGTAGTCCTCTGCCCTTGTGATAGAGATATCGTAGCTCCATGAAAGAAGGTTGACTACACACATGAACCAGCCTCCAGATTTCTTGAATCTCTTTACAGCTTTTAGTCCAAGTCCTTTGACCGGATTCAAGTGACAATGATTATCAGCTACGAGGACTTGTTCCACAAGTTTTCTTCAAGAACCTAATTATCTTTTTTATGGTCTCACAGAGTGGAAAGAAGAGGACTTAAGAACTATATAATTTTATGTCTATTTTTAGACTGCTGAGCAATGAGAAAGAAGCTACTAGAAGCGCTAAGTAATCCAGTGAGAGTGAGGATACTGGAGATACTAGCTGAGAGAGGTGAAGTTAGCGTAAAGGAGCTTAAAAAAGCTCTTGGAATCTCTACAGGCTCTCTTTACTACCACTTAGATGTCCTCGGAGACCTTATTGAGCGAAAAAGAGGATTCATTAGATTATCAGAGAAAGGAGCTATTGTCCTAGGCTACTTAAAGGAGCTGAGGGAGACGAGCGACATTAGAGATACTCTGCTAGTAAACCCTGTGGTTTGCTCGATCGCTACTCTTGTTTCAGCAGTAGTGCTGTACCTGTACTATAAGGCGTGGAGATCCAGCGGAGTCTCTCTTCTACTAGGCCTGATGCCTTGTAAGACTAGTTTTCCACCAGAAGTACAGATAGTGTTTCTCGTGTTCTCTATTCTAGCGATCTCTGTCCTCGCCACGCGGAGATTTTCCTTAAACTATCTGCTACTAATACCATACATTATCTCGGCTCTAGTCGCCTACATACCCTACCTATTCTACTATCAAGTGCTGACAAGAATGTATCTTCTTTTCTCGCTGTCCTTTTTCATAGTCTCCTCAAGCATAGCTGTATCTAAGATAGTTGGAGTGCGTATAGAAAAGGCAGCAGCTATCGTCTTGTCTGTAGTATACATAGGGCTAATGGCGTGTCTAATAAAGGGCTGAGTTCACTTAATGTGGAACCCCGTTCACTTTCCATAAACTATCTTCGAGTAAATTAGAATTCTAAACCTTTAATTTCCTTAAAGCAGAAAGTTTGAGCGATATGTGGAGAAAAATACCTATATTATTAGTAGTACTGTTAGCATCTATCTACATCCAGCCAGTACTGCCTCAGCCTCAAGTGTGGTCTCAGGGCCAGTGGATACTAGTCAAAACAGATGAAATCACAGTAATGTTTCCGGCTGGAGGCGAGAAGCCAGTCTTCGTGTGGTGGCGTACTGGAGACAACTCAACTATCTATGTAGTCCACTTCAAGGGCATATGGGAGTACTTCATACTTAACATATCTGAGCCAAGAGTATTTAGGCACAGATATAGGTTTGAGTACAGACTAGTAAACGATACTTTCGTTAAACCAGTACTAGAGAAGATAGTCAATAAAACTCAGGCACTGAAGACAGT
>Ga0190367_1000017_pt1 | contig 140481 bp, 149 predicted proteins | sample 4872181011_MG_FD_171838 | JGI IMG/M metagenome (GOLD analysis project Ga0190367, IMG submission 171838) | Hydrothermal vent microbial mat bacterial communities from Southern Trench, Guaymas Basin, Mexico - 4872-18-10-11_MG | ecosystem: Environmental > Aquatic > Marine > Hydrothermal vents >...
GAATAGAGATATATTGCTTCAAGTATTATGTTGTATGGGGTTCGCTGTCTCTGGAATGGCTTGTTGGCTGTCTTGCTCATAAGCTAGAGACAGCGAACCCCCCACAAAACTTTAACTGGACAGTCTCGCTATTTAAGAAAGCTTAAAATACTTGAAGTCTTTCAAAAGATAGTGCTAAAGAGAGCGCTACTCTGCATGGTTAAGACTAATCCACATGATCATACTCTTTATAAGCTAAGATTGCAAGAGTTAGAGAAGTTAGCGGAAGTTGCTGGCTACAAGGTAGTGGAGAGAGTAGTTCAGGTGAGATGGCGGGAGCATAGCAGTTTTTGTGTTGGTAAAGGCAAAGTAGATGAAATTAAGGATCTTATAAGAGATAAAAATATAGATATTGTAATATTTTATAACATTCTAAAGAGTAATCAGAAATATAATTTAGAAAAAGCATTTGAAGTGCAAGTCATAGATAGATATGACTTAATTCTTGAAATCTTTGATAAATCCGCGTCTGATAAAATATCTAAGCTACAAATAGAGTTAGCTAGACTAACTAAAGCATTTCCATACGAGAAATTAAAAGCAGGTATTCGGTACCTTACAGAACACCCAGGTAAGAAAAGCATGGGTGAATATGCTTATCATAGTGTTATTAAACAACTAAGAAAGCGAATTAAAAGAGTGAAAAGCGAATTAGGAGTATTAAGAGAAATTCACGAGAAGCGCATTCGTGAGAGAAAAGAAAAGGGTAAGCCGATAATATGTCTTACAGGATTTTATGGAGCTGGAAAAACAAGCATATTCAATAGGTTGACCGGACTGAGCAAGCCAGTTACAGGCAGGCCATTTACAACTCTTTCGAGCAAGTATTATTTAATTAATAATCATACTTTAGAGATGTTTATTATAGATACTATAGGTTTCGCCTTAGATTTAGACCCCAGGCTAGTAGAGTCTTTCAATCTAACATTAAATGATATAAAGGCATCAGATATAGTGTTACTTATCGTTGATATATCTGATCCCATTGGAATTCTGCTGCTGAAGCTTAAGACCTCTTTACAAATTCTGAGAGACTTGGGTGTAACTCACGATAAAATAATACTTGTATTAAATAAGATAGATAAAATAAATGAAAGTGAGATTAAAAAGAAGATAGTTTTTCTTCATGGATATATTTCAGTATTCGAGTATGTACTGGTATCAGCGAAGACAGGCGAGGGATTTGAAGATTTATTGAACAAAATATACCGTAAGCTCTATGAAACTAAGCCTGCTCTTCTTCAGGTGGCAAGTGATACCACGTGATTTTGCCGCTTTGCCAGTCTCTTATAACTATTTTAGCGGCTTCCTCTAATCTTGGCTCTCCTCCTCTAGAGAGGAGGCCTCTCTTCTTAGCTAGATGTTTAAGGAAATCGTAGGGATCTTGCTCGTCAATAGAGTAAATTTCTTGCAGAACTCCAGGGGACACTTTCTCTGCATACTTAATGAATTTCACTGCAGCGACTACAGGATCTTCCATTTTCTCGGGAGGAATAGCACTTTTCAGCACTAAATCTAATTCATTAGAAGTTTCCACAGGAATTACTCCGGGTGTGTCTATTACTTTAAGCCAGGTGGCTGCTCTTACTTGTGTTACATGCTTTGTGAAGCCAGGTATGGGTGACGTCCCTACGCTATGTCGCCCTTTGAGTATATTTATTACAGTGCTCTTACCGACATTCGGATACCCGACTACAGCTACTTTAACTGGACGTTTGTTGCAAACTTTCTTGATGACAGTCCATAGTTTTCGCGTACCCAAGCGTGAGGACGCACTTATGTAAATGGTGTAGTGCTCTTTTGAGAAGTACTTCTTCCACTTCTCTAAAACATCTCGTGGAACAAGATCGGCTTTATTAATCACTATTATAATTTTCTTTCCTAGTCTCTCAGCCATTTTTTCTATTGCTATGCAACGAGTACGAAGAGGTTCTCTAGCGTCAACTACCTCGAGAACTACATCTGCCTCTCTTATTACTCTTCTCACTTTTCTCCAGGTTTCCTTTGACAAGTCTCATCCCGGCTGATGCCGGGGACGACAACTTAGATATACTTAGTTTTTACTAGCATAAACGTTTAAATAGTTTTTTCAACATACGAAGCACGTGACTGTAGTTGATGTAGTTAAAGAAGTGGTAGATGCTCTCTCAGAAAAAGGCATAGACTCAGTAATTGTAGGTGAAATTTGCCTCGAGCTCCTCTTCAAAATACCTGTAGAGGTAAACAACTTTGCTGTATTTTCTTTGAATAAAAGTCCTTTTCTAGAGCCTCAGGTATTTGAAGAGATAGGGCTAGAGAAGGGATGGGATGTAGGGTTCACAGATATAGGGACTCCTTACTACTTGATTAGGCGTAATGCAGACGAGTATGTAGTAGAAATAATTGAGAATATAGGCGATATATATATTCCAGATAAAATGCTAAAGAATGCAATCCAATTAAAAATAGACAAGGTGAAAATTAAGGTACTGAGACTCGAAGACTACATAATAGTTGCATGTAGAGCAAGTAGACCAGAGGATTTCGCTTTTCTAGATAAAATAAAGAAACTAAAGGCCTTAGGGAAAATAAAAATAAATTCTAAGTATCTAGCCAAGAATATTTCACTGTTTAAAGAAGACGAGAATTTCATTAGAAGAAGACTTTCAGAGTATCATATCCTGTAATACTTTCACTTTTCTCAGCGTTACTTTAATACCATAGGGATAAAATTCTATTGCGAGATGTTCTCAGAGATCTTCACATATTACGAAGATCCCAGTCTAGCTATAGGAGAAGTCGTAGAAAGCACTCATTACTCCTGTACGCTCTCATCATACTCTTTGGGCAAGTCCCCTAGGATAGGAGAATTTTTGACTATAAGAACTCCTGAGAGCCTACTAGTGGGTATAGCAGTGGCGTCAGAAATAGTTCCTCAGACACCGACGGCTATGGTAGAGCCTTTAAAGAAAAGACTGGAGGACTTGGAATCAATATATGTTGACTTGTCTGAGAGATTTAGAGACCTTACCAGAGTTTTACTCGTGGGATATTGGGGAAATAATAGTTTTATACAGGGTCTTCCCCCATTTAAGCCTAAGATACATACTCTTGTTTTTTCTATGAAAAAAGACCATGTGGAACTATTTCTGAAGACTGGCAATGAGTTATCTATGAGATATGTCGAAATCCTGGTGACTTACTTGAAGCAAGAGTTTCCTCTGATACTGGAGGCTCACTTTAGATATCTCAGAGACCTACTGGGTAGAACCATGTTAAAGTCTCTGATTTTAAACTCTATTAAATACTTAAATTTAGCGCTATCTGATAAAGACTTCATGAGAGTAAGCCGTATTCTCAAAGAGGTGATTTGAATGCATGAAAAGGCTATCGCGCAAGTTTGTGGAGGGAGCTCAACAAAGGGTATTAGTGCTAAGCTACTTCCTCCATTTTCATGTGAAGACATTTCTGTTGGAGAATCTATTCTCGTGAGAGGAAGAAGAGACACTCTATTTCTCACTATTGTAGGTGAGATCCAACATTTTGAGGGAGAAAATTACGCTTCAATGTTGACTAAAATAAGGGAACTTTCAGACAACCCTGAGGCTCTCAAATACATTCAAGACAGCTCTGTAGGAGAAATACTCTCGTCAAAAATATCTTTGATTCCTATAGCCTTATCCAGACAGAATAACGTATCAGAAGCTGATACTATTCCTGATTTTCTTTGCTACTGTTTTAAACCAGAAGAAAAACATATTAAGATTTTTTACGGTGAAATAGACTACAAGGCGTCATGGCCTATAGGCTATCCCAAAGCACAAAAATCTTTGAAAGAGATTTTCATTCCAGTGAATATAGACGCTCTTTTGAGGAATTCCTTTGCTATTTACGGGAAATCTGGCACGGGAAAAACATACATGGGCAATATTTTGGCAACATTTATCGTGGGATATAACTACTGTGTTCCAGAAGAGGAAAAAGTCAGCATGCTTATTTTTGACCTTCATAGCGAGTATTCTCTTTATTTACTCGATCCTACAGGAAAGCCCGTAATAGAGGGCGTTGCGAAAGCTTTCGACGAAGATTTTGTAGTGTATACTATCGATAAAGAGTTTACTACATTAAATCCAGACGCAAGACTGCTCAAAATATCAGCAAAAAACATAACTATAGAAGATTTAGTGATATGTTCAGAGGCCCTAGGTCTTACTGAAAGATTTAGTGATTATGCTTACTCCATTGAAGCGAAGCTCAGGCACAGAACTGGACTAAAGCCTTTGGAGCTCATATTAACCAAAGATTATCATGAACTAGACAATATTTTAAAAGGTAGCTTAGATACTTATGAGAGAAATGTTATGAAAGCTAATATACCTAAGCTAAAAAGACTAGCTGAGTATCCTTTCATAACTTTAGATGAGGAGGATACTCTTTCAGAAGTGCTAGAATCTCTAGTTAGAGGTAAGAGCATAGCCATAGCTTTTGGAGCATATGAAAACGATTCACTGGCATACTTAATTGTTGCTAATGTCTTAGCCCGCAGAATATGGACCACCTATCGGGAATTAGGTTTGAGGAAAGGAGCTAGGAGAAGACTAGTAATATTCTTGGAGGAAGCACACAAGTTTCTTTCAAAAGACGTTTACTTCAAAACACCTTTCGGTAAAATTGCGAGAGAACTTAGGAAAAGAGGTGTTGTGCTTGCTATTATTGACCAAAGACCATCTGAACTTGACTCTGATGTAAGAGCAATGCTCTGGAACAAAATAGTATTCAACCTTTCAGAAAAAGGAGATATACGTGAAGCATGTATGGGTTTACCTCACAAAGAGCTGTTTGAGCCACTAGTAGAGACTCTTAAGCGTGGTGAGGCATTAGTTTTCGGCTCAGCTATATCTTTTCCAGCAGTTATAAAAGTTATGGACTATAAAAAAGTACTAAATATAGTTAGAAATGTTATTAATAAGATAAAGGAAGAAAGAGAGTATGAACTAGAGAGAGAGAAGGGTGAAATATCATGGGGCTGATAAAGATACTTCATACGGCTGACTTACACTTAGGAGCGGGCAGTACTGTGGGCGGTAAAAAGAGAGTTGAAGATTTCCTTAGTTCTTTTAAGCGTATTACAGAGATAGCCTTAAGAGAAGAAGTAGATATTTTGCTGATAGCAGGAGACATCTTCCACACTCCCAGACCTTCATCTAATATTTTTTACTCATTTGCTGAGCTCACAAAGAGACTCTTTGAAAAGGGAGTGAGAATAGTAGCAGCAGCAGGAAACCATGATGTACCCAAGTCCGCTGAAGAACGGTCGCTTATAGAAGCTCTTGCGGAGTACTCTGAGGGAAGATTTCTATTCTTTAAAAAGCCTGGTGTCGCCACTATCACAGTAAAGGGAGGCAAAACTGTAGCAGTAGTAGCTCTGCCTTATTTGAACCCTATTCAATTTATCTTGCCAGATAGAGTCGAGGAGTCTAGGTATCGTAGAATTGTCAGAGAAAAAGTGGCTAAACTTCTAGAAGAAATAGACGCAGACTATAGAATTCTTCTGGGACACTTAATGATGGAGTGGGCTACCTTTGGAAGCGAGAAAATTTTTGTAGGAGAAAGAGATATCAGAGTATCGAGTTCAGACATTTTTTCTCATAAATTTGACTATGTAGCTTTAGGACATGTTCATAAGCCTCAGAGTAGAGACAATATGTTTTATGCTGGTTCAATAGAGAGAATAGATTTTAGCGAAGCTAAAGAGAGTAAGAGAGTAGTTCTTCTAGAAGAAGAAAATGGATCTCTCACGCCTAAAGAACTACGTATACCAGTTAGATCGATGCTAAATGAAGTGATTCTACTAGATGATACTTCAAAAATTTCACATGAAGTTTACAGAATTTTATCTAAGATAAATACTATTAAAGACCCTAATGAGATAATGCCACCGGTACTTCGATTAAAGTTAGTAATTAACAGGAGAGCTTCGATTAATATAAAAAAGATAGAAAATCTTCTTAGAAATAAAGTATATTTGGTTAAAATAATAGTACAATACATACAGCAGAATAAGTCAAATATAGTTTTAGATAAAAGAGAAAAACCTCTTAGAGAAATAATTAAAATGTACATAAAGAAAATTTGCGAATATTCTTTAGATCTGAAGGATTTAGAAGAGGATCTCATCAGAGAAGCACTTAATATAATAGATGAGGTGAGCACATGAAGATACTTCATTTAAGACTAGAAAACTTTGTGACATGCGAAAATATAGACCTAGATCTCAGAAGGACAAATATTGTTGGAGTTTACGGTCCTAATGCTTCAGGAAAAACAACGATATTCATAGACAGCGTTCTTTTCGCACTGTATGGCTACGAATGGGTTAGAAGCAGAAAAATTAAATTAGAGGATTTAATAATGAGTGGAAAAAGCTACTGTAGGGTTTCTCTTACATTCGAAACGTTAGATGAAAGCAATGAAAGAAGAGTCTATGAAGTCTGTAGAGTAATTAAAAGAGGAGGTACAGGCTATGTAGAACTATTTGAGGTGAACGGTAAACAGAAGAAACGTATTGCACATGGAGACCGTGCAGTAACTCCCTACCTCAAAAAATTGATGAAACTGGGCTGCAAAACCTTCTTGGCTACAGTAGCTGTTCGCCAGGGAGAAGTACTTCAAATAGCTAAGGGAACACCTGGTGAGCGCAGAGAGCTTCTCCTAAGGCTTCTTGGACTAAGACTAGAGAAGGCGAGAGAAGTCGCTAAAGAGAGATACGCGAATATTAAACAAGAACTTTCAGCTCTTACTACAAAAATTAACTTATATAAGAAAGAAATCTCAAAGAAAGATAGTATAATTAATGAGATTTCTAAATATAAGGCTGAATTAGATAAAGTACTAAATAGTATTAACTACTTAAATAGTAAAAAAGATGAAATAAATTTAGCGATAAAAGAAACCAGAGCAAGACTGCTTGAGTTATCTGAAATAAAGGGTAGAATCAATAGCATAAAGTCATCTATACTTGATATAGATAAAAATATCAGAGAGATAAATAGCGAAATTACTAAATTAAATAAAATATTTAATAATAAAATAGACTCATGTCAAATAGATAGTATAATATTAGAGATTTCAAACATAAAAAATATTATTGAACAGAATATGGATTATATACAAAATCTGAAACATAATTACAATAAGCTAGAGGGAAAGCTAGATAAATTAAAGAAAATTTACCAGAGATACTACCAAAGGAAAGCGGGCTTAGAAAAGCAGTTGCTAAAGAGCTTCGCTAATTGTAGCAAGGTTCTCGGGAAGGAGATTCGCTCTGCACAGACTCTGCTTAAGGAATATGAGCTCCTGAGAAATAGATTATTGAAAATTCTTGGAGAAAAATCAACTATTGAAAGTAAGCTAGAGTTAGCTGAAAACTCTCTTGAGCTACTTAAAAAGGCTGAGTCAAAGTGTCCTCTCTGTGGAGCAGACTTACCTCAAGAAAAGAAGAACAGTTTAATAGACAGATATTATCAAAATGTGATATTATATAAGAGTAAGTTGAAGAAGCTAGAAAAAGAGAAGGAATCGCTGAAAAACACTATAAATGCTATTGAGAGAACTGTTGATTATGTTCAGAGACTAAGCGCGAGTCTAGACGACATAGATACCCAAATTAAAGATCTACAAGAAGAGATTCTTGAAACTGAAAGAGAAGTTAGTAGTCTTAAGAACAAAATAGATAACTTGAAGTCGAATATATTAGTTAAAATAGGAAAAAGCATTATGAGCAGTATGGTATCTGCTTACAGTGATATAAGTGATTTATACAGAACTATTGTATCTGTATTAAGCAATATTCAAAGTATTAAAGCTAATTTAAAGAACTTATCAGCTTTGTTACTACAGAAAAGAAAACTTTTAGATGAATTAGAAAAACTTAAGCCATTCGACAAAATATATGATGATACCAAATTAAAATTAAGTAATCTTGAACAAGCTCTTAAAAGAATAGATCACAAAATAGACTGCCTAAGAAAAGACGAAGTCTCCTTAAAATCTGCGATTAAGTCACTTGAAATGAAATTAATAGAAATACAAGCTTATGAGAAAGAACTCCCTAATTTGGAGAAAAAGGCTAAAGAACTTAAGCGTAAAGAAAAAGTTTATAATGTACTCGCAAATAGAGTATTTAGCGACAGAGGATTGCCTTCGGCTCTACTTAGAGCCTATGCAGAGAGAATAGAAAATAAAGTTAATAATGTTTTATCGCTAATATGGTCTCCAGACTATAGAGTAAGAGTTAAGGTTTCAAGAGATGGAGGAGTTGACTTAGAATGCGCGCGAAGAGATTTCCTGGGAGTGTACAAACCTAGACCTCTTGAAACATTTAGTGGAGGGGAATCTACTGCTATTGGCTTTGCATTAAGACTGGCTTTTTCGGAAATATTAGCTGAAGAATATGGAGCTAGGGTAAACGTGCTTATCATAGATGAAGGGTTCTCTCAGCTAGATAGAGAACATAGAGAAGCTCTTGTAGAACTGCTCAAGAGACTTGTGAATACCGGAATCTATGATCAAGTCATAGCAATTAGCCATATAGATGATGTAATGGACTACTTTGAGGAAAAAATAAGAGTATTTAGAGACAATAAAGAAAGGACACAAATTGAGTTTGAAAAAGGAAGCTTATCTTACTAGTCTTTTAAGTTTTTTAGCCATATCTTCGTATCTTTCGACATCTTCTGGAGTCAGGCTGGGCTGAACTCTCTTTAAGGCTTCTTCAAAGTGTTTCATGGACACCTTCTTTACTTTAGGCAATTTCTCTACTATAGTCTCTCTGAGCGCTAGCATGGCTGCCTCTCTACACACTGCAGCTATGTCTGCTCCAGTATAGTATTTTGTGCGTCTAGCCAGCTCTCTTAAGTCCACGTTTTCATCAAGAGGCATTTTCCTAGTGTGTACTTTAAATATCTCGTATCGAGCATTTTCGTCGGGCGGTGGGACATATATTATTCTGTCAAATCTACCTGGTCTCAGTAGAGCGGGATCGAGTATATCAGGTCTATTGGTGGCTGCAATTACCACAACATTTCTGAGCGGAGCTATTCCGTCCATCTCTGCTAGAAGCTGGTTTACTATTCGGTCAGTGACTCCGCTATCTCCGTAGCGCATACCCCTCATAGGTGCTATCGAGTCTATCTCGTCAAAAAATATAACACAGGGTGCAGCCATTCTCGCTTTTCTGAAGACCTCTCTGACAGCTTTCTCGCTCTCTCCTACCCACTTGCTGAGAATCTCTGGTCCTCTTACTGCTATGAAATTAGCGCCACTCTCAGTCGCGACTGCCTTAGCGAGCAAGGTCTTGCCAGTGCCAGGAGGACCAAATAAGAGCACGCCCTTCGGAGGCTCTATACCTATTTCATTGAAGTATTTGGGATACTTGAGCGGCCACTCTACTATCTCGCGCAACTCTTGTTTTACTTTATCTAGTCCTCCTATGTCGCTCCACCTGACCTCAGGCACCTCTACTATGACCTCTCTTAAAACTGATGGCTGTACATACTTTAGAGCCTCTATGAAATCTGCTCTAGTTACTTGAAGTTTTTCTAAGACTTCAGCTGGAATAGTAGGCTTTTCTAGATCGATCATGCCTTTAGATATAGCTCTTCTGAGTGCTGCCATTGCTGCTTCTCTACATAGAGCCGCCAGATCTGCTCCAGTATATCCATGCGTCATTTCAGCTATCTCGTCTAAATTGACATCTTCTGCTAAAGGCATGTTTCTCGTGTGTACTAACAGTATTTCTTTTCGCGCTCTCTTGTCGGGCATTCCTATGGCTATTTCTCTGTCGAATCTTCCGGGTCTTCTTAAAGCTGGGTCTACTGCCTCTGGTCTGTTGGTAGCCGCAATTACTATGACATTTCCTCTCTCTCTTAGACCATCCATAAGCGTCAGTAGTTGTGCTACTACTCTTTTTTCTACTTCTCCTGTGACTTCTTCTCTTTTAGGCGCTATAGCATCTATCTCATCAATAAATATTATAGCAGGAGCATTCTCCTCGGCCTCTTTGAATATCTCTCTTAGCCTAGCCTCAGATTCTCCGTAGAATTTGCTCATTATTTCTGGGCCGTTGATTGCAATAAAGTATGCTCCCGCTTCATTAGCTACTGCTTTGGCTAGGAGAGTTTTGCCACATCCAGGAGGGCCGTGTAGCAAGACCCCCTTGGGAGGCTCTATTCCTAGACGCTTAAACAGCTCTGGATGCTTAAGAGGCAGCTCGACTATTTCTCTGATTCTCTGCTTAGCTTCCTCTAAGTCGCCAATATCCTCGTATGTGACTCTAGGTACTGCAAGCTCGGTCTCCCTTACTGGTTCCTCTCTTATTACCACCGTTGTTTTTTCGTTTATCCATGCTACAGGTGCTGGCTGTATTGATGTTACTATGAAGCGGAGTGCTCCACCGTAGTAGGGCACTTCTACTATGTTTCCCCTCATTACTGGTTTATGGAGGAGATATCTTATTTTCACGTATTCTGCGAAGCTTTGGTCAAATCGTATGGGTTCGGTTGGTGCTAGTACTACTCTGACTGCTCTTTTAATTTCTGCTTTACGTACTTCTACAACGTCTCCGATAGATACGCCGGCATTTTTCCTCAAGTGTCCGTCCATTCGAATAATATCGCGTCCCTCGTCTTCGGGATAAGCTTGCCTCACTTGAGCATAAGTAATCTTTCTACCCCTAATTTCAACAAAATCACCGTTCTCTACGCCTAAAGTCCTCATGTGCCGAACGCTAATTCTAACAATCATCCGCCCAACATCCCTAGGCTTAGCTTCAGCAACCTTTAACAAAACCCCCCTAGAACTCATTATTTAACCCAAGTACACTCCTTTTAACTAAATTTAAATCTTACTCGCAAAATAGTTACGTAAAGCTCTCCAATTACGTATATCCAAGTAAGTCTGAATTTCTAAAACATATATATTCACGAATGATTGAAAGTGAGAAGAATTTACTGCAATAATATCGGTTTTCTTAAAAAACCTTAAATAGCCCTCACCAATTTATGTAATGAATGAGAGGAAGAAACTACGGTGATCAATTCAATTATTTTCTCTTATTACCAATAGCTCTAGTAGTCATAATGGATATCGTAGTGCTGCTACTAACAAAGGGATTTAAACATTACACAGAACTGGAGAATCCGATCGCTGGAGCTATAGCATTTATCCTGAGCTTACTAGCTACAGGACTCGCGGTAATATCATATAAAATGGCTAGAGATGAAGAAGAATTATCTTTTTCTGAAACTAAAGTATACACTGCATTAAAAGTGGTGGCTTTAGGACTATTAGTATACTCTGCACTATCCTTCGCATTAGTAGTAGTATTTTGTATGTTCTCGCTTTAACTTAAGGTCTCAACCATAGCCCTTAACTTCTGAACCTCACTTTCTTTCTCTCTGAGCCTCTCTTTAAGCTCTCTATTCTCTTTTTCTAGAACCGAAACTCTCTCCTTAAGCTCTTCAAGTAGCTTAAGTTTCTCTAATAAACTTCTCTCACGCGAATCTAGCTCGGCTTTACGAGCCTCAAGTCTCTCTCGAAGCTCAGCTAGTGCAGATTCCTTAGCCGCAAGTGCTCTATGATAACCTGTTAACTCTCTCTCCTTTTCAAGAAGCCTTTTCTCCCATTCAATTAATCTCTTTTCTTCCTCAATTAACCTTTCTCTAAGAGGCTTAAGCTCTTCCTCTATTTTTCTCTCTTCTTCTTCAATAGTTCTCTTTAACTTGTTTAAGTACTCTTCTTTAGATTTTATTTCATTTTCTAAACGAGAGAGCTCCCCTTTGAGACCTTCTAAGTAACTCTCCCATTTTTTCAGCTTCGCCTCTTTTTCGGCTAGTTTTCTTTCTTTATCAGCAATTTCTTCAACTTTCTTAAAAAGTTCTTCATACTTCATTTTAACTTCTTCTTCCCTTTTACTTAACTTTTCTGCCATGATATTAACTCTAGCAATTTTTTCTTCAAGTTCTTTAGATCTTTTATCAAGAGACTCTTTCTCAGCTTCAAGTCTACTCTTAAGTATGTTTAATTGCTGCTCTAAAACTTTAAGATTCTCTTCTTTAGCAGCTAACTCTTTTTCTTTAGCTAAGATCTCATTTTCTTTTCTCTTTAAAAATTCTTCTCTTCTGCTTATTTCATCTAATACTACACTTAAAGACTCTCTCAATATCCTCTCTAGCTCAGAAGGTATTTTTTTCAGTAAATCATTTGAGTCTTTTACTAAGCTCCTTGTACCAGCTAGAGCCTGCTCGGCGCTTCTAATAGTATCGTCTACTCTACCCATTATTTCCTGAAGTTCTTCAATTATCCTTGCGTTATGTCTTTGAACTTCATCAACTGCTGTCAGCTTATCCTCCATTAGAGAAAGCCTTTCTTGAAGTTTTTTAAAAGTCTCATCAAGCTCCTTTATTCTTTCACTAAGAACAGCTGCTGCTTTATCAATACCTTCATTAAATTTAACCGTAAGTCCTTCAGCATGCTTCATTAAATTCTCAGCAGATTTAACTAGTAAACTTAACTGCTCTTTCAACCTGTCCTCTAAAGTGCCTACATCACTCTCTATACCCTTTCTTAATGTCTCAACTACTGAGATATACTCATTTAGTACTCTCTTATGTTCCTCTAGTGCAGTAGTAGTCTTTTTATCAAACTCTCTAAAAGCCTCTCTAAGAACTGCTATTTCTTTAGAGAGAGCGTCAAGCTGCGTGCGGATCAGCGTTATATTTTCTTCAATAACCTTACTAGAGGTTCTCTTTAGAAACGACATGCCCCTCGTATTAAAGCTGAGAGAATGCTAATTAAAACTTATCTCTTTTACTGTACTTCGTAAAACCTAGATATTACTCGTGTAACACTCCCTTAACACGCTGTTCTAAACTAGTAAGCCTCACGGATAAGTCTGCGACCATTAGCTCAAGTTCATGGACTTTAGACCTCGTCTCGTCGAACTCTTTTCTAACAGTTGTAGATAGCTCGTTTACACAGACAGTAAGATCCTCGATCTTAGCTCTCAACGACAAGATATCACCCTTTATCTCATTCATAGACTCCAGCGTGACAGTTACTTGGTCTCCGAAACTCCGTTTTATTAGCGTTAATTCATTAGACATATTCATGTAGAAATCTTCAAGCTTATTAATGGTCTCAGTGAGCTGAGACACTGCGTTCCTTACAGCATCAGCTACTTCTTTAGGCAACTCCTCAGAGAGTTTATCAGATGTAGAGCTTAAGTCCCTTAGATTTTCCTTTAATTCGTTAGTAGTATTTACTAGAGCAGTAGTCTTCTCGTCAATTAGCTTAGCTACACTCCCCAATGTTCTTTCAAGTTCATTAACTCTCTCCGAAAGCAGTTCGATAGACACTTTTAGGGTAGAAATCCCTTTATACAAAGTTCTTATAACCTCTGGTAAGGCTTCGAGCAATGTTAATAGACCACTATACTTATCCTCATAATTCCTATCCACGCTAATTTTCTGTTATTCTGCCTTAAAAACCTAAGTATACTCCTTGGTAACACTCGGCATATGTTTCTTTAGTAACGTGAGAAAAACTAATAAATAGGGTCTGCAAAAAGAGTAATGCCCGGTGTCCCGGCCATAGTAAGGGGGACCCACCCGGTCTCATTCCGAACCCGGAAGTGAAACCCCTTAACGCCGTGCTGAGTACTGCGGTCCGAGAGGCCGCGGGAAAGGCCGGTGCCGGGAGCCGGGCTCTTTTCTATTTCAAAGAAAATGCTCCCCTCTATAGAATAGTATTGATGATTAATAGTTGCTATACTAGTCGGGTTTATTATAGGGAGAATAGCTCTCTAAGTTACCTAAAGAAGATCTTTTATTTCGTAAATAGGGCCCTGAGACTCCTAAACTTATGTGTAAAAATATTTATCTGGGTTTTGTTGAAGGTATGTGATTGCTATGAGAGTGGTTCGCTACGAGGAGAGAGTAAAAATTCCGGAGAACGTAAAGGTAAATATTGATGGTAAAAGAGTTACAGTAGAAGGCCCGCTGGGTAAGATTACGAAAGACTTTTCACATGCTAGAGTCAATATAAGGAAGGAGGAAGGCGAGATAGTAGTTGAGACGTTCTTCGCTAGAAAGAAAGAGTATGCTGTAGTTAAGACTATCGCATCGAGGATAAACAATATGATAATAGGAGTTACCAGAGGCTTTAGATATAAAATGAAAGTAGTCTACGCACACTTTCCTATGAGCATTACCGTAAACAATGAGAAAAGACTAATTATTATAGAGAATTTCCTTGGGAGAAAAGAAAAAAGATATGCAAAAATAGTTGGTGATGTGAAAGTAACAGTTCAAAAAGACGATGTTATTGTCGAAGGAATAGATATAGATAGTGTCTCTCAGACATGTGCAAATATACATCTGGCGACTCACTTAACAGGTGAAGAGAGACTATGTCCTCATGGACGTGAAGGAGGCCCCGGGGTCCTTGACGGAATATATCTTTACGCAAAAGAACACATTAAGTAGTAAAACAGTATTGATTTTAACTAGGCTACTTCTTGTATCGTTTAGGTCTTAGGTTATAGCTTCTACACCTTCTGCATCTTACAGCGCTGTACGGGTTTTTAGCTCCACATCTGCGACATATCTTTACTTTGAAGTGATGTTCTAGAGCTAGATTAAGTTTAAATGGATCTGTTAGCGGCATGGTCTTGAACACTACTTTTCTCTCCATATAAAGTTTTCGTCAATATTTACGGTGCTGGCAATTTAATCATCTCTTGTTATTAATGCTTTTAGTCTTTCTAGCTCGGTGCTTCCAGGCATTGGGCGTGGAGGCTCGCTAAAACTCAAGTGCACTCTAGCATAGTTGTAGAAACATGCTCAAGCATAAACTAGCCTGAGAGCAGAGTCTAGAAGCTTGTGAGGCGAAGGAAAATAAGCATCAAAGCCCCTCAACCTATCTTTAATCGCGCATATAAAGCACTCAACATAGCTGTGATACCTATTTTCTAACTGCTTTACGGCTTCTTTTAACGCCTATTGATGTTAGTGTTCTTGCTGTTTGTCTTAGGCTCTGGGTCTGAGAGATAGAGGTATATTGCGTAGAGCACTACTTCTACTGGGGTCTGCTCTCTTAGCATAAAGTAGGTTCTGCACATGCCATTATACTAAAGAACGGACCCTCGCCAAAACCTTAAGCTGTCAGCACCATATTTACAGCACCAGCCCGAGTCTTTTGGTTATTCTGAGAGGTAGAGATAAATGGCTGCTGTGAAAAAAGGAGTAGGTGGTCTATACGCGATTAGTAATTAAGGTTAGTGGACATTTATTGTCTTCTCGAGATCACGTACTGAACTACAGCAAGTTTCTTGAATACGCGGAATGTATTAAAGAGCTATTGGATAAAGGACATAAAGTAGTTTCAGTAGTCGGAGGAGGACGGCTTGCAAGAGAATTCCTGACTATCGCGCGTTCAGCTAATGTGGGAGAGTCTATAAGAGATCTTATAGGAATTCACGTGACACGCCTGAATGCTCTGCTCTTAGCCTCTCTCCTATATCCGGCTGCTCCTCTTAGAGTACCGTCTTCTCTTGAGGAACTTCTCGAGCTCTTTGAGAGAAGTAAGGCTGTGTGCATGGGGGGACTGCAGCCAGGACAGTCTACTACAGCTGTTTCTGCTTTGTGTGCAGAAGCCATAAAAGCAGATTTACTTTTAATAACGACTGACGTTGAAGGCATATACGATAAAGACCCTAAGAAATTCCCAGATGCACGGCTTAAAAAGAAGATCTCTATTAACCGTCTCGAAGATATACTCAAGGAAACTGAGATGCTAGCTGGCACTTACAAGCTCTTTGACAAAGTATCCTTAGCTATTCTTAAGAGATCTAAAATTCCCGTGAGAGTCATTAAAGGTGACAAGGAGATAATATTAGGGAGCGTAGAGGGAAAACCTCACGGTAGCGAAATCATATATGAGTAGGTGCGCCGGCCGGGATTTGAACCCGGGTCACCGGCGTTCTTCGCGTCAGAGGCGCTTGGAAGGCCGACGTCCTACCAGGCTAGACTACCGGCGCGATTAAGGAATTTCCTTGTAAGGAAATAAGCTTTTCGGTTTCATCCCGCTATCACAAAGTTAAACTTATTAATTATCCGTTGAAGTAGCATAGACAGTAGATGAAACTACCTCCTATAGACACAGTAGTCGTAGCGGAGAAGAACTCTGTTGCAAGAAATATAGCTAGTTTTCTAGCTGAGAATGATGTTAAGACAATTAAGGTAAGAGACGTCTATTTGTACTTTTTTAAGAGAGAAGGAAGACTGTGGGCCGCTATAGGTCTCAGAGGACACTTAATGGACTACGACTTCTCAGAGAGATTTCGGAACTGGTGGAGCATTCATCCGAGAAAACTGTTCTTTGTAACACCTGCTCGTATTATTCGGGAAGAAAGCAGGATCTTCGTATATCTTTTGAGAGAACTCGCCAAGCGTTCACGCAGAGTAATTCTAGCTCTTGACGCAGATCCTGAGGGAGAAAGTATATGTTTTGAAGTAATGGACATTATGAGAAGTGCTAATCCGAGACTAATATTTGAGAGAATATGGTTCTCGGCGGTAACTAAGCAGGATATATTAAATGCGCTTAAGTCTCCGAGAAAGCCCAATATTTTTCTAGCTAAAAAGTGCTTTTCTAGAATGCTTCTCGACTTAGTTATAGGCGCCTCCTTTACTAGGTTTATTACTTTAGCAATAAAGCGGAGAGCAGCTAAGCTTCTTCCTGCGAGAAGATTCTTAAGCTATGGTCCCTGTCAATCGCCAGTCCTCTTTCTTGTCGTGAAAAGAGCTTTAGAAAGAGAAAATTTTGTTAAGAAAAAATACTATAGTATAGAAGCGAAAATTGATATAAATGGTAAAATAATAAAATTTAGATATGAGAAAGAGAAAATAGAGAAAATAGATTTAGCTAAGAAAATATTAAATGAAATTACTGCTAGCAAGTATGGTGAAGTAATTAAGGCTGAGTACCTTCGACGCTCGGTTTCACCTCCTATACCTTTAAACACTGTTGAGATGGAAAGAAGAGCTAGCCGGTTTCTCAACATCAGACCTAGACAGTGCATGGACTTAGCCGAAGCACTGTATCGCAATGGGCTTATATCCTATCCTAGAACCGACACTACCATTTATCCACCGACACTTAACTTGAGAAGACTCGTATTAATGTTTTCTAAGCATGAAGTTTACGGAGAATATGTCACTAGGAGAATTCTCTCTAAACATAAAATAGTAGCAACAAGAGGTAAAGAAGACGATAAGGCGCATCCACCTATATACCCTACTAAAAGCTCTAAGCTCATTTTTGTTAAGAGAAAATTCGGAGAAAAAGGTATGAAGTTATACGATTTTATAGTCCGCCACTTCCTATCTACTCTGAGTTCTCTGGCTCTGATAGAGAAGCAGGAGATTAAGGTAAAAATTGGAGGACACGTGTTTATTGCAACAGGACTAAAGATACTGAACGAAGGATTTTATGAGATATATCCCTACGAAAAGCCCTCAGAAAAAGTTTTGCCGAAAACTTCGATAGGACATAAAGCACGTCTAATTAGCGCTAGAATAGTCGAGAAAGAAACTAGGCCTCCACCCTACCTTAGCGAAGCTGAGCTATTGAGATTAATGAGAATATACGGCATTGGAACAGATGCAACAATGCAAGATCACATTCAGACAAATATCGAGCGAGGCTACTTCTTTATAAAAAATAGACAATGCATACCGACCCCGCTCGGCAAAACCATAGCACTAGCGCTGTACTCGATAGTACCTGAACTAGTTTCACCAGAGGTCAGAGGATCTATTGAGAAAGAATTATCACTGATCGCTTCCGGAGCCAAAGAAAGTAAAGAAGTTGTTGAAAATGTGAAAGCCAGATTTCTGAAGTATTTTGATAAGCTGGCAGCTTCTGAGGAAAAGTTCGCCCGGGCAGTGATAGAGTCTCTTAAAGATATGAGAGACTACTGGGATAAAGCCACCAGTAGAAAAAGGAGACGTTAAATGAGATTATGTTCCTTCAGCTTCTCTAAAGCATCTAATACAATTTTCCTTATAAAAAATCTGTTAGATACTCTGCCTGTGGCTACAGTAGCTCTCCATATACTACCTTCCTTAACTACAAGCTTCAGTACTTCTGCTCCTCTGCCTCTCACTAAGTCGTATTTAAGGGCTAAGAGCGCTATATCTCTTGAAGATAATCCTTCATAGCTTATTTCTACACCTGAACACGATGGCCGACCCACTACCTCAAACTCTACTATAGTCACCCATTCATCTGATTTAAGCGAAGGATAAATTTCTTTTAGCTCCTCTATAAGCTCCTCGAGATCGAGAAAGCCGTCTCTCAGAGCATCGTCAAGAGAAAGCTCGCGTACTCTCTTATAGCGTATACTTCTAACTCTCGCCTCAATAACTACGTCTTTCCCCCCGACAATTTTCAGTCTCGCGCTCTCGATCCTACGCTTTCCTCTCCTAATGGTCGTGCATTTCACTCCTTCAGCTACTAGATCTAAATACTTCTTTTTGAGCCTCAGTACAGCTGCCTTAGTTGTAGCAGCACTGCCATCCATTCTTTTGGCTAGTAAAACTTAAAATACTAAAATATTACGGTTAAGTAGAGCGATGAGGCTCCTGCGCCCGTAGCGAGCTGTGAGCGATGCTAGGCCCACCGAGCTCGAAATGATGAAGGAAGAGACGAGCCGATCTGTGATGACCCCACCCTTGTCTGATCCTTTAAACTAGGTAAATCTGATTGGTTGGCGATTATGATCCTTTAATCAGCTTGGTAGGAATCAATACTATAAGGAGAGCTATTAGCGCCACCACGACTACCCAGTAGTAGAAATTCCTGTTGCTTTTAGTGACATATACTCTCAAAGACACTTTGACCTCTCCTTTACTGCTTGAAATTTTAGCAACTACATTAAAGCTCTTTACACTACTTCCAGCAGGAACCTTGATCAAAATTGTACTATTTGAGACTTTTACTTCAGCGGATATTTTCTCAACTTGTACTGATAATTCTCGTGATTCCTCTAGAAGCGTTATTTTAAAAACGGCATATTCTCCTATCCTGGTCCACTCTTCCGTCTTTTCTGCAAACACTCTTGGGTGAATCTCGTCTATCTTTTTAGTGATCAACTCTCCACTAAATAACACTGCAGTAATAATATTGTACTTAAAGTCAAAAGCAGCAATGGGGCTTTCGAAAGAGATCATTGCGTAAGGAGAGCCATTCGATGCGGACAGTAGATAAATGTTATTGTCAGAGCCTTGTAAAGCCAACAAGTCTTCGTAGACACATACCCTCACAACATAGGTGGGCGCAGTTAGCTCATATAATCTGCCAGGTTTTTTGAGAGAAAAAGCCACTAGCTTCCTGTCTATAGTAATAATATATAGGCTGTCTTCGCTGAGGCACATTGATACACACATACCAACTCTCTCAGAAAAAACTACTTTCCCTCCACTAACAATGGTTACATTGTCCCATACCACTATCATCGTCTCGCCGACGACAACTAAATCGATTACTGGCAGAGGAATTGTTCGAGTTAACCATAGAAAGCCGACTGTTCTGGAAAGCGAGTATTTCCAGTGAGTCTTTCCAGCGAAGTCTATGAAAATAAACGTGCCGTTAGAAAGCCTTATCACCAGCCCTTTATCCGAGCTGTCCCATATCTCGAGTTCGTTATTCCCGAAAAACTTTTTCGTTGAAACCCACTCAAGTTCTCCTGACTCCCTAACCGCCAGTAAGTGGGAGACATTAGAGTACACTACTAGATCATTATGTATGCATGCTCCCGAAAACATAGAGAGCACTCTTTTGAATACTACTTGCCCTGTAGTGCTGTCAAGTACTAGAAATCTGCCATCTTTCTGGAATAGAGCAATTTTTTTCTCAAAGATCTTAAACCACGAGATAGGAGCTGTAGCCTCATATAGTCGCGTACGCTGTTTTCCATATTTAACTAAGTCCACATAGTCTTCACCTACAAGAAGAACTGAGTACTTATCCAATATCTTCACTGCCTTTACTCCACTCTGTGCAGTTTCCTGCGAGCTAAATGGTGCTCCAAGAGTACCGACACATGCGATAACCACTAGCAATACTATGAAAATCAAGTACGTCGTCTTAAATTTCTTCATCACCCTCTACGATAACTGTAGCTATTTATACTTTAGCTCGAGAGACTCTATGAGAATTGTGAAGATATTAAAGAAAAGCGACTTAAAGAAACTATTGTCTACAATAAAGGGTCCTCAATCACCCTCTATTGAGTTAGAGCAATATGAAACGCCTGTTCAGCTCGCAAGCGACATTCTATGGACCGCATTAACTGCTTTTAACGACATCCCAGGAAAGATTGTAGTAGACCTAGGGTGCGGCACGGGAAGACTTGCCTTAGGTGCTGCACTACTAGGGGCACATTACGTAATTGGCGTAGACGTAGACTTCAAGTTAGTGAAAGACGCGAAAAACTATGCCCGTAAACTTGGATTACTCCAGTCAGTAGAATTCATTGTGGCAGATGTCAGATACTTCTGGCTGAGAAGAAAGATAGACACTGTTCTACAAAACCCTCCTTTCGGTGTACATAGACGCGGCGCAGACCTTAAATTCCTAGATAAAGCTCTAGAAATATCAAGAATTATTTATACTATACACAAAGCTGCTACAGCCGATTTTATTGAAAAACATATTAAAAAGAAAAAGGGGACAATAACACTGAAAGCACTAGGAATAATAACTATACCGAGGCTGCACAGACACTATAAGAGAAGAGTATATGAGGTCCAGGTAGTGGTATACAGGGTGAGTACTACTTAACTGAACAGTTTACTTAACAGTACGGCATACTCACCAATCAACTACTATTTAGCTGAAGAAAAACAAATACCACTAGATATCCCAAATTAGTCTAAGTTAGCCTCCTCATTAATGGAGAAAAATTTAATTATTTGTAGATTGTAGGTTAGATTGCCCCGGTGGTGTAGCCCGGTCAAGCATACCGGCCTCTCGAGCTAAACGGATGTAAGCAGAGAGTGGGTATATTCCCTCTATAGCCGGAGGACCCGGGTTCAAAACTCGCGGGAAAACACCCCCCGAGGGAAAATCCCGGCCGGGGCACCATACATTCATCTTAAAGATTTAGCATCTCTTCTTCGAAGGTTAAGGATACGTCATGTAAGTAGAATAGTGACCTGTGGTAGTTGTCCTATTATAACATCAATTTTAATAATGTTCAATCGGTATTCTTGCTGGGTCAAAAACCTATATGTAGTATGTGTAGAAAAGTTATCTAAAACACTTATTTAATTTAAAAGGGCTAGAGCTTAAGTGAGAAAAATTATAGCAGATAGAATATCCCATATAAATTACGCGATTAGGGAACTAGTACCGCTAGCAAAAGAACTTGAAGCTAAAGGAGAAAAAGTAATTTACCTAAATATAGGCGATCCTCTAAAATACGATTTTGATACCCCAACTCACGTAAAGGAGGCTTTGTATAAGGCTACTCTAGAGAAACATAACTACTACTCTCGCTCAGAAGGAGACTCCGAGCTAAGAAAGGCAATAGCCTTTAAGGAAAAAAGCTGGCACAATGTTGACGTAGAGCCAGAGAACATAATAATCACTCAGGGAGTCTCTGAAGCTATCAACTTCGTATGCGCAGTTTTATTAAATCCTGGTGACGAACTCCTAATACCCGAGCCTAGCTATCCGCTTTACAGCACCTATCCCACTCTCTACGGCGGAAAAAGTATTGTCTACAAGTGCTCCGAGGAGAACTCATGGCAGCCCGACATAGACGACATCTCAAGAAAAATAAGCGAAAAAACAAAAGCAGTAGTTTTAATAAACCCAAATAATCCCACAGGAACAGTCTACGAAGAAAAAACAATAAAAATGATACTCGACATAGCATCGGAAAACTCTCTGATAGTCATTTCAGACGAGATATACGATGGAATAGTATTTGAAGGAAACTTTAAGAGCACAGCATATTTGACTAAGGATACTCCAGTGATAGTCCTCAATGGTTTCTCTAAGACATTCTTAATGACTGGCTGGAGACTAGGATACTTATACATAAAAGACCCTACGGAACAGTACGTAGACGAGCTTAGAGAAGCGGTCATTAAGATGGCTCGATGCAGACTCTGCGCAGCAACTCCTATACAGAAAGCAGCAATAGCTGCTCTCAGAGGCCCACTTGACCACTTAAAATTAATGGTAAGTAAACTAAGACAGCGCAGAGACTACATCTACAAGAGAATCACAGAAATAAGCGAACTTTCTGCCGTGAAGCCTAAGTCAACGTTCTATATATTTCCCAAGATAGAGACTAGGGGCGACTGGAAAAACGATAGAGAGTTCGCAGAAAAACTCCTTTTAGAAGAAAAAGTACTGATAGTTCACGGATCAGGCTTCGGAGAAGCAGGAAGAAATCATTTTAGAGCAGTCTTCCTACCACCAATACACGTTCTAGAGGAAGCTTTCAACAGAATACAAAGTTTCCTGAAAAAACACTCTCCCAAATAACCTGAAGAAAATACAAGGAAATCATTTTAAAAAAGTTTATATATTTGCCCAAAGTGTCTTCTCTTGCGGGGGTGCCCGAGCTAGGTCAAAGGGGGTGGACTGAGGGCGGGCTTCCCGTCAGATCTCCACTGGCGTAGGCCTGCGTGGGTTCAAATCCCACCCCCCGCACTAAGTATATCCACAATTTTCCTATACAAAATAGCTAAATACCGAAGAGCAACCCACAAGATATTAGCCAGTCTGGTTGAATCAAGTCAAATAGACTCGGAAATACAAGTTTATATACCTCTTCTTGAAATCTTCTCTTGCGGGGGTGCCCGAGCTAGGTCAAAGGGGCGGGACTCAAGATCACTAGATGAGGATATCCCGTGGCGTAGGCCGGCGTGGGTTCAAATCCCACCCCCCGCACTGCTTTGACGAAAATGATCATCAGCCCTCAAGAATCTTTCTCACGAGATTGGCTACATCTAAGTGAAGATACTTTAGCACAGGACAATCATCCGGCGAAGAATATTTACAAAGCTCACATCTCACACATACATGTATTGAATAAATACTTTTTACAATAAAATCTATGTTTTTGATTAAGTCTGAAGGGACAACAATTGTTCCATTACTATATACCTCAATATTATCCTCTAACACAAGTTTCTCTCCTGAAGACCTCTTTACATCAAAAAAGTTTTGCAAATTCCTAGCTAGTAGGCTTAAATTTACCTCAGGAAGATCTACAAGAATCACTCTCAGCGAGTTTCCTTCAAGCCCTATATTAACTCTACTAGAAAGATTTCTGAGTATAATCTCTTTAGCCTTAATACCGCGCTTACTCAAGACTGTCTCTACTTCAGGTGGGTACTTGAAGCGCCACCTCCATAAAGCCAGCGATATCCACTCTTGTGGAAGCTTGTGTTTTCTAGCATGTGTCTTCAGAAAACGATTCCATTTAGAAAACTCTAGACTAGAAATCGAATTTATCTCGGGTAGCTTAAGCATTGGACACACATAGCAACCAATTCTGTCAAAGCCGGAGAAGTACAGCCTGTTTATAGGAAGACTCTCTTTCTCTAAATACATAAAGACTTCAAGCGACGACCAAGAGTGTATCGGTGAAACCACACTCCTTATGCTACGGAGAGTATATGATCTAGATACTTGAGCAGCAATAGCTCTAGACACTGACTCATACTTCCTCTGACCAGTAATACTTGTCACAAAACCTTTTTCAGAAAAAATCTTAGCTAGAGGCGCGAGCTTTAAAACCCTCGTACACCACCTGTAGTCTCTGCTCTGAATACCAAATACCCGGATACATTTCCAGAAGCCGTCTCTGGGCTTAGCAACTAGCAGTTCTGCACCCAGCAGACTGCATATCTCTTTCACTGAATTGTAGTTTTCAGCAAAGTCTACTCCGGTATCCACGTAGACGGCATATCTTACTCCAGCTTTTACAGCAAGTGCAAGAGCCGCTGAACTATCTTTTCCGCCCGAAATAGTAACAGCACTACCTTCTCTGTAGTTTTCTATAAGTCTGAGCGCATCATTCTCAAGTAAGTCTAGCCTCTCTTCATTAGCCTTAATAGCCTTACTTAAATCACTATAACCCTTCACTTTAGGAAGAGGGGGGACAGCCTTCCACACTTTCGCGACACGAAGACCTCCTCTTTCGAGAACTTTGGCTAAACCTTGGTACCTCCCGTCAGCAGTTTCAACAGCCACGTACCCCTTCTCAGGAAGGTCTCCTTCAACTATATCACTCCTCTCGAAAAACTGAAACTTCTTGAGTGTGGATGATTTAACAATGGCATACGCTCTCCTCTCGGCTATGAGAAGGGAAGCCCCTCTATATTCAGGGCGAAACACCCATTTTAGCGAATACAAGTCATAAATCCTCGTACCAATAGTGAATCCACCGACTATCACTTCATCGGCTGCATCTGCATACTCTATTTTATTCAAAAGCACTATACTACGCTGAGGAAGCAGCTTTTCTGCTATTTTAGCACCGTAGCTAGCCTCAAGCAATTCCCGGAGGTCACGAAGATCTCTAGAAAAAGCTGGTCTTATATCGGCAGGAGGCACTGCCTTAACTTTCCTAGTTCTGCTGCCGCATACTCCACAGGTGTCTAAAGAAGTTACTGGCACAGAGCACGAATCACACCACCTCACATCAACAGCTATTTTCTTCAAAAGATCTGTAGCTTTAGATCCCTTTAACTTCATATAACCACATGTCAGTAGCTTACCCGCTCACTCATCAATTCGTAGGCCGTCGGCTCATCACCCAACTCTACTTCTCCAAGAAGATATTAAAGTTTTTTTCACTTTATTTCTCAGCTCTTTAAGTTTCTCTAGCGCATAGTCTAACTCGCGATTTCTTAGGTATGACAAAACTTCATCAGCGTCCTCTCTAAGGAAGGAGGGAAGAAGTTGCTTAATGGCGATGACCATTGAGGATGCTCTAGATAAATCTCCTCTGGTCAGCTCCCTTAGAGCATTCCTGAAAAGGTTTTTCATATGATAAAAGTATAGCCAGAAAGCTGCCCTTAGGTCTTCCTTAGTTTCGTGTATCTGTCTGAATAATGCTGAGTCACTGCCTACTATAAGATAGATTCTTCCCCACTCACTCTCAAAACTAATTATTTTCCTCTTCCCTTCAATGATATCCTTCAAGTAGCTACTCCTTGTAGGCGACAGTTCTTCTACAAACTCCTCCTCTAGGACTACTTTAATATCTTCTCGAGAAAGCTCATCTTCTAACTCGGCAAGCGTCTTAAGCTCCTCAGGAGAGAGAACAGTCTTAGATGATTTAGCTTTAATATAATACACATACTTCTCCACAAGTCTCTTAAGCTCCTTCTCTATCATTCATATTTTTTCTAAGAGAAGATATATATTCTTAGTGGAAGACTTAAACTCTCTTTCTGCACTTAAATGCAGCAAGCTATAGAGCTATTTGAGTCACCTGCCTCCTACCGTAGGTGGGTAGCTCTTCAACAATATAGCATTCACATCCAATAGCTTTGAGCTTATCTGAAATCTCTTCTAGAAGTTCTGGATGTAGCTCGACTCTATTTTTCGAGAGATCCATATACGGAGAGACTCCTATGATACTCTCTATGTACTTGCATAGCTCTGCTAAACTCAGAGAACTGTGAATCACTACTCCTTTAATGAGAGTCCCCTCATCTGTAATCACCTCATGCCTCTTTTTCACTCTCTTGGCTGTACGTATTAACCTGTTCTTGTACTGAACGGAATCTTTGATAAATGCTGGACAATAGTGTATGCTCAGATTCTTCACGTTAATCTCAGCCCACTCCATTATATCCATGGCCGCTTCATGGCTACCATTGACAGCGGAGAAGCTATTTTTTCTCAGAGAATATCCCCTCATTTTTAATGCAAAAGAATTGGACTCGCTGAACTCAAGCTCATTCATATTCAAAAATAGCACGCCAACCCTGTCCAGAAACATAATCATCTTCTTAATATCTTCGGCTAAATCAGGTATAACAGGTATCTCCACACCGACTGCCATATTAGACAAGGCTCCAACAATCTTCTCTACAATCTTCCACTCCTGAGGATTATCTAGCATTAAGTGTATTCTCAGTTCATCTAACCCAATCTTCTCTAGAGTACGAACCTTCTCCACTGTCAGAGCCCTAGAGACAGCCGTATACAAGTGTATGTGAAAACTCTCACCAAAGTAGTCCTTAAGCCCTCTCAAATACTCAATAACTCTATCAAACACTAGGAGCGGGTTTCCTCCAGTAATCCCAGCACCTTCCGCTCCCTGAGCTTCGGCCTCTTCAATAACATCATCAATGGCCCTCACAGGTCTCTCATTAGCGTAGACAACGTCTCTCCCTCTCTTCTCAAAAGAAAGAGGACAGTACCAACAGCTCTTATCACATAAACCAGTAATAAATAAGACTAGCTTAGCCCCATACAAGCAATACTCACAGCCCTGAGGCAAACTGCCCAAAAGAAAAGACCCCGCCCAAGTCCTAGTGAGCATAAAAACACCTAATCAGCAAAGGGCCCTAAGGGCATCACTGACCCCGACCAGAAACCTTCATCACAGCTAAGGAAGTCTACTAGCCTTCCCTTTTATATCTTTCTATAGCCTCTACAATCATTTTCTCGGCTATCTCGTGTGACTTAAAGTCGCGAACCTTTACCCACTTGCCCTTTTCTAGCTCCTTGTAGTGCTCGAAGAAGTGTTTAATCTTGTCTAGCTCTGCTTCCGGCAAATCAGCCACATCCTTTATGTTATCGAAGCGAGGATCGATTTTCGATACAGGTACTGCTATTATTTTGTGGTCAATTCCCTCTTCATCTTCCATTTCAAGCACTCCTATAGGTCTGCACCTTATGGCTGTGCCTGGATATAGTGGCTCGTGAGAAACTACTAAAACGTCTACCGGATCCCCGTCCTCCATTAGTGTCTGGGGAACTGTACCGTAGTTGAATGGATAGAACATAGCAGTGTAGAGAATTCTATCTACCATGACTACTCCGGTCTCTTCATCTATCTCGTATTTTATGTTAGAACCCTTAGGGATCTCTATGATCACATAAATGTCTCTAGGAGGATTCTTTCCCGGTGGAAGCTTCTTTACAGACATAAGTGGTGTAGCCCCTTCAGAAATATATCCTTTTCTAGCGACCCTCCTGCCTTTAATTATAAACTTAGGCTTCTTGTGCAAAAAGCTTAAATTACCTAGCTAGTGTGGAAAAGGGGGAACTTAATGACTAAAGACCGAGCAATAGGAGTACTCCTCCTTCTAGTATCAGTAGCGGTCATGATACTATACGGCTGGGGGCTCTTCCTAGCTGAAGAGTGGGTCTCAGAATTTTTGATTAAAATCACTGCTCTCATAGCAGTATACGCTGTATTCGGAATCCTCGCGTGGATCGGCTATACTCTAGCCACTACTCCGCCTCCTCCATCACTAGAGGAAGTCGAGAAAGAACTAGAAAAGGAGATTAGCGAAGGGGAAAAGGAGGAGAAGAGTAAAAGCCAGGAGAAAAGCGAGTAAAACTACTTAAAATCATAGTATTTTCCCATATAGTTTTCTAAGCACATATACGCTTCTCTCACATTAAGTACTGGGACATGAAAGCTGGAGTAATCGTCAATAGGGATTCGAGGACAAGCAGCTATTACAAACACTTCTATGTCCTTAAACGCTACGAGCGCTTCAGGGACCACTTCTCTCAGAGCAAATAGGTACACTTTCTTACTCTTCTCCTCTAGTCTTTTCTTCAATTTGAGAGCCTGCTCCATAAAAGCCTGCCCTGTCTTAAGCCCAACTACTATACCCACTCTCCCCGCGTCCCTTAGTTTTGAAATAGCATACCACCTTACAGCAAGAGTCCTGCGGACCAGTCCAGATAAGTCGCGGACCTCTTCTCTATAAGGATCTGCTACAAAGACTCTCACTCCGGTATATAGAGCTACGCCAAGTCCGTGGAAATTACCTCCGCTCACTACAATAAAACAGTCTACCAAGTCCTTAACACTAAGAGCTGTAGATACATTACAGCCTATCACCTGTCCTCGGCTGAGCATACCACTAGGATCCTCTCCTACATAGACTTCAACCCCACTCTTTCTGAGAATCTCCTCTGCCTTAGGAAGCTCCCTCAAGTGCTGAACAGAGGCACAAAGACCTACCTTAGTGTAGCCGTGTTTCTTAAGAGCTTCAACAGACTTCCTGATAACACGGGAAACATCTAGCCTACTGTAAGCCTCAATGAAAAGCACAGGCTTACGAAACTGTGTTCTAGGACTAGAGTGCCCTATATGCACTATAGCATCTACATCAAGCCTATCAGCCTCGTCTTCAGCTACGTCGCAGAAGCCATAGCACGGATCCGCGGAAACTATACAAGTACAACCTGTTCTCTCCTCTATGATCTCAGAGAGCCTCACCGAATACTGTTTAAGCCCGTCTGCTAGCTGCATTAGTATCTTCCGCGCTCCTGTGTCTTTAATGAAGCGAACTATCCTGTCCACATCAAAATCGTAGTCAAAAGCATCGGCGCCGGACACTATTTTACAACTAGAAAGAAACAAATATAAACTAGATGTCATCATCATCACGGTGTCCTCGTGAGTTCACGTGAGACTAAGACTATATTGTGGTTTGAGGAACTCAGAAAAGAAGATGTGCCCCTAGTAGGCGGAAAGTGCGCAAACCTGGGCGAAATGATCAACGCAAGCATACCTGTGCCTCCCGGCTTTGCTGTAAGCGCATACGCCTACAAGAGATTTATCGAGGAGACCGGTATCAAAGATAAAATATACGAGATTATAAGAGAAACTATAACCGATAAAAACGATCCAAAACTCTACGAAGAAGCAAGCAAGAAGATAAGAAGACTAATCGAAGAAACACCAATACCCAAAGACATTGAAGAAGACATAAGAAAAGCCTACCGCGAACTGTGCAAGCGCCTCAACATGAAAGTAGTCCCCGTAGCAGTAAGAAGCAGCGCTACTGCCGAAGACCTGCCAGACGCAAGCTTCGCAGGACAGCAGGAAACTTACCTGAATGTATGGGGTGAAGATGAAGTAGTAGAAAAAGTCAAGAAATGCTGGTCAAGCCTCTTCACTCCAAGAGCAATATTCTACAGAGAACAAAAAGGATTCGCCCATGAAAAAGTACTGATAAGCGTAGCTGTACAGAAAATGGTCAACTCTAGATCCGCTGGAGTAATGTTTACACTCCACCCAGTCACAGGCGATAGAACAAAAATAGTAATAGAGGGCTCTTGGGGACTAGGAGAAGCCGTCGTAAGCGGCTCAGTCACGCCTGACGAATGGGTAGTAGACAAAAACACACTTGAAATCGTTGAGAGACGAATAGTCGAGAAAAAAGTAGAGTACATCAGAGACCCTAAGACAGGAAAAACCATCCACGCCGAAGTACCACCAGAAAGAAGAAAACAGCCATCTTTAACAGACGAGGAAGTAAAATACCTAGCAAAACTGGGTATCAAGATAGAACAGCACTATGGTAGACCACAAGACATAGAGTGGGCAATAGACAGAGACCTGCTCTTCCCAGAAAACGTCTTCATAGTACAGAGCAGACCAGAAACAGTATGGAGCATAAAAGAAGCTCCAGCCGCAGAAGCAGCACTAACAGCCCCCGTGACCGAAAAGAAAGTAGTTGTTAAAGGTCTTCCGGCAAGTCCAGGTATTGCTGCTGGTACAGCTAAAGTGTGTTTATCGGTAGAGGACGCAGAGAAATTGATGCAGAAGGGAGATATCTTAGTGACTACAATGACTAACCCGGACTGGGTACCGTATATGAGACTAGCTTCAGCAATAGTTACTGATGAAGGAGGAATGACTTGTCATGCTGCTATAGTAAGTAGAGAACTAGGTATTCCATGTATTGTAGGCACACAGAACGCCACTAAAGCCATGCAGACAGGAAAACAATACACAGTAGACGCTAAAACAGGAGTAGTATACGAAGGAGTAGTCGAAGAAATAGTAGCACCAAAGAAAGAAGAAAAGAAAGTAGAAGAATTACCTCCAATAGAAATCATAATCAAGCCACCTACAGGCACAAAAATCTACATGAACCTAGGCGTACCAGAGAAAATAGAAGAATACAAGAACCTACCATTTGACGGAATAGGTTTAATGAGAGTAGAATTCATCATGGCAGACTACATAGGCGAGCACCCGTTATACTTGGTCGAAACAGGTCAGCACGAGAAATTCATAGAAAAAATGGCCGAAGGAATAGCAACAGTGGCTAGAGCAATCTATCCGAGACCAGTAGTAGTAAGATTCAGTGACTTCAAGACAAACGAGTACAGGCAGCTTAAAGGCGGCGAGAAATACGAGCCAGAAGAAAACAACCCCATGATCGGATGGAGAGGAGTGAGCAGATACATTAGCCCACAGTACGAAAAAGCATTCAGGCTAGAAGTCAGAGCCATTAAGAGAGTAAGAGAAGACTACGGACTAAAGAACGTGTGGGTAATGGCACCATTCGTAAGAACACTATGGGAGGCAGAGAAATTCATTAATCTGCTAAAAGAAGAAGGACTCGAGAGCGGAAGAGACTTCAAAGTATGGGCTATGGCGGAAGTACCATCAGTAATATTCCTGGCAGACCAATTCGCCAAATACTTCGACGGATTCAGCATAGGAAGCAACGACTTGACGCAGCTAACACTAGGAACAGACAGAGACAGCGCAATACTACCCAAGATCGACCCAAGATACTTCGACGAAAGAGACCCCGCAGTAAAAAGAGCAATAGCACACCTAATAAAAGTAGCACACAACTCACCCTATGGTTACCGCACAGTCTCAATATGTGGACAAGCCCCGTCCGTATACGCAGAGTTCTGCGAGTTCTTAGTCAGATGCGGAATAGATAGCATAAGTGTCAACCCCGACGTCGTAGTAAAGACAAGACACTTAGTAGCGTCTATTGAGAGAAGGATTCTCCTTGAAAAGGCACTCGGTGTTGAGCACAAAGACGAGGACATCGAGTCGACGCTATTTAATAAAAGAATACCAAAAGCTAAACCACGTAGAATAGACTACTTTGAAGAATACTACTAAAACCCACTTTACTTGTTTTTATTAAATATTTTTGGTTTACAATAAAACATTGGTAATATGGTTCTATCATCAACCTCAGTTACTGATATTTAGAGCGTTTATCATATAGGGAGTCTTAGATAGATTTAAAATCGAGTAGAGTTCCTCTCTTTTGTGCGTGTGCTGGTTACTGGTGCTTGTGGCTTTATAGGGTCTTGGTTGTGCGAGGAACTAGTTAAGAGGGGGTATAAGGTTAGGGCACTTGATGTAAGGGAGCCTCCAGAGTATTTGAAGGATCTTAAGTTAGAGTTCTTTAAGGTGGATATCAGTAGAGAGCCTTTAGATCTAGTTGTTAGGAATGTTGACTGTGTAGTTCACTTGGCTGCACTGATTAGTGCTGAGGAGAGTGTTGTTGTACCTAGGAGGTATCACGAGGTTAACGTCTCTGGCATGCTTAATTTGCTTATGGCTATGGAGAGGCAGTATGTTAAGAAAATTGTTTTCGCTTCTTCGGCCGCTGTTTATGGTGAGCCTATTCAATTACCTATAGAGGAGAATCATCCCCTGAGACCTAAGAATCCTTATGGTGCGACTAAGGTGGCTTGCGAGGCTTATATTCATGCGTTTAGCTATAGTTATGATCTTAGAGGAGTTATTCTGAGGCTTTTTAATGTCTATGGTCCTCGTCAGAGCGGGGAGTACGCTGGAGTTATCTCTATTTTCATCTCTAGGGCTTTGAGAGACCAGCCTTTGATTATTCACGGAGACGGGAATCAAGTGAGGGACTTCATATATATAAGGGATGTTGTTTCCGCTATAGTGAAGGCTATTGAGAGGGATTTTGATTTACCTGTAGTTGTGATGAATATTGGTACGGGTAATCCTACTAAGATTATTGATTTAGCCAGGCTGGTGCTAAAGCTCACTAATAAGGAGAATCTCTTAATTCAGTATGAGAAACCTAGACCCGGCGATATTAAGGAAAGCTATGCCTCGATAGACTTAGCGAAAGACTTTTTGAAGTGGAAACCGAAGACCTCTCTTGAGAAAGGCTTAGTCAGTACTATTAAGTGGTTTAAGAAGTACTATTAAGTGATTTAAGAAGACCCCTTTCTGCTTGGGGGGCTTTTGCCCCTTCATTGCCTGCCTAGGGGTCAGGCGGGTTACCCCTAAGGGGCTAGTCGTGGGTGTCTTCCTATCGGGGGTAAAGAAACTAATTTAATTTTAGTTTATTTAAATACTTTTTCTCAATCCATTTCTGTTCCTTAACTAAGTATATGTATGTCTTATATATGTCTTAGGATAATCAAGCAGTCTCTTCAATACATCCTCTTCCAAAGAAACACTAGAATTACTCTTCAATATATTGAAGGATGCCGCTAAATCAGCGTTAAAGCTTCCACATTTCTCACACACTACCAACCCCCCATAAGGACGCTCAACCTTACTGCCACATATCGGGCAATAAGACGAAGAACCACGCTCATCAACTTCAACTACTCTAATACCCTTAACTTCACAGTGTCGTTTGAGAACATTAATTATTTGCCTTGGCGCAAAAAAGCTTTTTAAAAGCTCTCTAGTAGGCTTCGAAACCACTTCTTCAACTAAATCCTCTCTACAGACACAGTAGCATACTGAATCCCCTATGTAGACAGTTGAAACACCTTTTTCTTTAAGAAACTCCGCAATAAGCTTAGCCATTTGATTCACAGCCTTCTTCCTAACCTCCCTAGCCTTCCTCTTAAACCTCCCAGCTTTCTTTAAATACCATTTATATTTACTGAAAAACTCTCTCCTTCTCCTTATCATTGTTTTCAGCATGTTTAACTGTCTCCCAGAAAAACCTACTAGCAATTTTTTGTCTACGCCTAGCCAATTTCTCGTTTTTAAGCCAGTAGGCTCTAAGAGACCCACTCTTAAAAAGCATTAAAGAAACCTCGCTACCATCACTGACCCCAATTAAAGCAATAAGATTACGCGCACCAATATCAATACCTGCAACACCATTTCCCTGAAGCCTTGGAACACTTAACTTCACTGAAAAAGCAAAATACCATTTACCGTTCCGTTGGAAAATCTCCGCCTTATTCTTACTAAGACATTTTTCTCCTAGAATCAAGTAGTCTTCAGTAAACAAGTGTCTTAACTCTATAATAGGATGCTTTAGTCCTCCCATTGGATAGAAGACTAGTCCTTCCTCAAGTCTCAGTAGCCAATTAATTTTCCCTTTAACCTTTACCGAAACCCACTTCCTATCAACTCTAATCTCAATTCTCTCAGCAATCCATTCATCGTCCTTTCTCCTAGCGTAAATCCTGAACTGTTGATTATGAAGAATTAATGGAATGTTTCTAAATTCTGAAGGACCTGTCTTAAACCCTTTTTTCTCAAGTTCAATAAAAGATTTCCATGACTCAAGAACCTTTTTGAAACCTCGTTAGCAACAGTACTAGAAGCATTATTTCTCCGAAGAACCCAGTAAACTTCTATTAGCTTCGGAAGCCTATGATTCTCTTCGTAGTACCTTTTAACGAATCTATTCACTAACCAAAAATATTTCCTGAATTCTTCTTGAAGACCTCTCAGTAACTTCTCTAACTTCTTATCTACTTCTATTATTCTAAAAATATTTGTCCTAATTATTTCAAACTCCTCCCGCCCCACAGGACACCCCCATCGCTCCGTAAAGAATGGTAGCGGGGGCTTCTACTCTCCTCTCCCGGGGAGACACCCCACGTTCACCTAGATAGCTGTGGGCTTAGCCTGGGGGTGGAGTTCATCGAGCCATAAGGCTCTTACCCCATCACCACTCTACCCTAGAGGTAGAGTGAGTCATCTAAGTATAGTTGTTTCAAAGATATATAAGCTGTTTGTATAAATAGCCATACATTATATTAGTTTCTATGACTCAATTAAAGTAAAATTCTCCTCTCTTATAGCTCTCCACAACTACTTCCTTCAGAGCGATAAGAGTGGGCAGAGAGTGGCGAATGAGGAACCATAGGGATGCCGGAGCCCTATGGTCTCCTGAACCAAACCCCCTGAGAGAGGAATGCTGGTCTCAGAGACAATAAAGCTCTTCCTTACCTCTATCCAAGTATTTTATCTTGATGTTAACTTAGGTATCTATGTAGATCATGTAGTGCTTATGATTTATGGCTTCAAGTTCTCGTTTGGAGAACGATGAGCGGCTTGAATATTGGTTTAAGAAGAAAATACAGCATTAAGCATATATCTGTTTTTAGAAAATGACCTCTATGAAGATAGGCATTATTGGTGTAGGTAGAGTAGGATCTGCTACAGCGTTTTCTCTGCTTAGGGAGGAGTACGTCGAAGAGCTACATTTAATGGATATAGTTCCTCAGGTTTTACATGCAGTAGCAGAAGAGCTCAGACATGCCGCAGCTGCTCTTCGGAGAGACATAGAGATATTCGAATACGAGAAAGCAGAGGAAATCTCTGGAGTCGACTTATTCATTATCACAGCCGGTTTCCCCAGAAAGACAGCTAAGATAAGTAGAAGAGAATTAGCGGGGAAAAACGCTAAGATAATGAAGGACCTCGCTGAGACCTTACCTTCTCGGAATCCTGAAGCAAGATATGTTATTGTGACAAATCCTGTTGATGCTATGGCTTCTGTATTCACGAAGTTTTCGAAAGAAAACTTCGTGATAAGCACGGGTAATGCACTAGATACTGCCAGATTTAAGGCTGAAGTAGCCTATCACTTAAAGGTTCCAGTAACTAAGGTCGAGTGCTATGTCGTAGGCGAGCATGGAGATTCCATGGTACCTCTATGGTCTTCTGTTAAAGTAGATGATTTATCCCTCGAAGACTACTTAAAGAAGACGAGTAAGACAATAGACAAGAAGTTAGTTTCAGAGAGAGTAAAGACAGCTGGTGGAAGAATAATCTCGAGTATCGGCGGAACATCTTATGGTCCCGCTGGAGCATTTACTGAAATCGTCAGAAGCATAGCTCTCAACGAGAGAAAAATAATCTCTATAGCTACACCATACCATGACCCAAATATAACTGAAGAACCTGTCCACGTGAGCTGGCCAGTAGTAGTTGGAAGAAGCATAGGCCCTAGAATAGAAATCGAGATAACTGATGACGAGAAAGCGGCTTTTGAAGAAGCTGTTAAAGCTATATGGAATACTTACAAGAATGCTTTAGACTACTTAACTAAAGAAGAGTAATATCTACAGTAATCCTTAACTATACAAATAGAACACTTAGGTTTTCTTGCTCTACATATTTTTCTGCCATACTCGATCAAACCTAGGTGAATTATTTTAAAATCATACTTATTGAAACACTTCTCTATTTTTCGCCTAATATACTCGTAGTCTCTGCGTCCGTCCGAAAGGCTCGTTCTAAAAGTTATGCGAGCTATGTGAACATCAATAGGCATTACATGTCTATTGAAAGAGAATAGGAGAATAACGTCGACGGTCTTGTAGCTTATGCCAGGGATTTTAAGTAATATACTCCTGGCTTCGCTTGTCGACATGTTTTTAATAAAGTCTAAAGATCCTCTGAAGTTCTCGAGTATATATTTGCATGCATTTTTGATTCTAATGGTTTTTATTTTCTGTAAGCCTGAGACTTTTATGGCCTCTTCTATTGTTTCTGAAGGTGTTTTAACTAATGTTTCAGCATTTATTTCTACAGTTTGCTTTAAGTTATTATATGCTTTAATAGTGTTTATGCTCGTAGTTTTATGCGATAAAATTGTTAATACTAAGAGATCTAGTGGATTTAGACTAGATAGTCTTTTAGCTATTTTTTCAACATCATGTTTGTAGTTCTCGTAAATGTATTTGGCTAAGAGATCAGCTAGAGTCACTGAGATGAAGATGTTTTTGCGCTTAATAGTTTTCTGGCCGCTTGCTCGAAGTGTTTATATTCTGAAATTTGCCTAAGTATTGTGTCCTTTGATCCCTATAGGGCATATGAGCACGTAAAGAACTTAGCTTATCCTAGATTTACTGGTACAGAGGGAGAGCAAAAGGCTAGGAAATATATTGTCAGTACCCTCAAGAAGTATGGCTATGAAGTGAGAGAGGAAGCATTTGAAGTATATACGTATGAAATTGAGAAGGCTGAGTTTGAGGTAATTGAGCCTTTTAGAGAAAAAGTGGAGTGCGCGGGCGTAGGTTTTACTGGGTGTACTCCGGAAGAAGGTGTTGAAGCTGACTTAAAGTATATTGAAGACGGTGGTAGAAGATTCTGGCCTCGAGGCGAAGGACATATTCTTCTTCTCGCTACTTCAGTTAACTTGGAGCTGTACAAAGATCTTATGAAGCTTAAGCCAGCAGCTATAGTCTCTACTGAGGAATCTCCTGCGCGTAAACCTTCGCACGTAGAAATACCCTATGAGTGGAAGAGGCATGGAACATGCCCCATGATAAAAATTACGTATGATGCCTGCTTCAGATTAGTTAGGTCAGGAGCTAAGCGGGCTAGGGTAGTTTTGCTTCAGAGAGAGTTTAAGACTACGTCATATAATATTATTGCGGAAAAAGCTGGTAGTAAGTATCCCGATGAAATAATTTTGCTGTGTGCACACTACGATAGTGTCTATGGAGTAGTAGGTGCCCTAGACAATGCTGGTGGAACAGCTATACTCCTGGAGCTCGCTAGGATATCATCGGAAATCGATACTAAAAGAACCGTTAGACTAGCTTTCTTCGCTGCCGAAGAATTAGGCTTGAGAGGCTCTTTAGCTTATACTGAACAACATAAAGATGAGTTAGAAAAAATAAAGCTTGTAGTAAACTTTGATGTTCATGGAGCCAGCATCGGTAAAACTTCAGTTATAGCTACTGGACCCGAAAACATGAAAAGTTACATTGAGGCTCTTTCTAAAGAATTAGGCATAAGAGCGAATGTCGCTCACGATATAATGAGCTCTGACGGCACACCCTTTGCAGATAAAGGTGTTCCCGCACTAAACATTTTCCGCTCAACTGGAAGAGGAGTATATGCGCACACAGTTGACGATGATCTGCGCTACATAGGACCTGAGGGATTTTTAGCGCCAGGTTTACTAGCAGAGAGCTTTATCAGAAGAATGGTTTTTGCTGAAGAAATACCATTTAAGAGAGAAATCCCAGAAAACATCAAGAAAAAGATAGATGAATACTTTGAGAAAAGGCTAGGCATAAGAGAAAAGAAGGGAGTAGGAAAGACTTATCTGTATACACTCGACTATAATAAGGGATGATGCAAGCCGCTCCAGTCTCGAGAGGTGAAGACCTCGCGACGACCTGACCCTGTTTAGTGTAAGCCTAACCTTGAGTAGCTTAAGGGTTCTGTGAAACATCATTGGCGTGTTTGCTACATGCAGTCTTGCACTAGTACTTGTGCTAAGTTTTGCGTCTTTAGTGAAACTACTAATCTTTATTTGAATGGACTTCTGTTTTATTATTTCCTTACTTTAATTTGTTATATATCTGTGAAATAAAGCTTAAATATTCTTTCGACAGTAGCTAAACAACAATTCGACTATTGACAAAAGGTGGTTATTATGGCTCTGAAGATATCTTTAATAAAGTGTAACTCCCAGGACGTCGTTAATGCTGTAAGCTCTAATATAAAAAATAATGGCGCTCGTAGAGTGTGTTTTAGAGGAATAGTGGAGCTGGTTTCTGGCGGGAAATCAGCTATTGTTAAAGTTGAGGCAGAGGGCAAGATCTATAGTATAAGAATTGAAGAGCTTTATTAGTCCAGTTAGGGAGCTACTATGAGAAAGAGGCTGAGGATTTTTCTTGGCGAGGAAATTTTTGAAGTGGAAGTTGAGTACTTTTCTTCTAAGTCGAAGATATCTAAAGCTATTTCTCCTAGGAAAGTCTTGAAAAGTTTCTCTAAGAGGAATTTAGCTTCTATTGGAGTGTTTAAGAAACAGATAGTCTCTCCTATTTCGGGGAAAGTTATTTTGGTAAAGGCTCGAGAAGGCTCTTTTGTTAAGAAAGGAGATGTAGTGGCTGTGTTAGAGTCTATGAAGACTAAGGTTGAGATACATTCTCATAGGGATGGCGTTATTAAGAAGATCTTGGTGAGGGAGGGAGACTTTATTAAGAGCGGTTCTGCTGTAGCAGAAATAGGTGACTAAATGGAGTTAAAGAAAATTCTCATAGCTAACAGAGGAGAGATAGCTGTAAGAATCATTAGGACTCTGAGGTCCATGGGGATAAGGAGTGTAGCGATATACTCTACTTCTGATAAGTCTTCTCTTCATGTAATGCTGGCTGATGAAGCTTACTGTGTAGGTCCTCCTGAGCCTCTTGAGAGTTACCTCAATATTGATAAAATAGTTGAAGTAGCTAAGAAATGTGGCGTAGATGCTGTACATCCAGGCTACGGGTTTCTGTCTCAAAACCCGAATTTCGTGAAGAGGCTAGAGGAAGAGGGAATAGTGTTTATAGGTCCTCCGTCGAGAGTTCACCTGTTCTCGGGAGATAAGCTTGGAGCCAGAATATTTCTAAGCAGAAATTCTATTCCTGTTATCCCTGGCTCTTTAGAGCCCGTAGACAGTTTAGATAAAGCTCTAAGCGAGGCAGAGAGAATAGGGTATCCTGTTATTTTAAAGCCTAGATTTGGAGGAGGAGGTACTGGAATGCTCGTTTGCAGAAATGCTGAGGAGCTTAGAGAGAACTATAAGATAGCTTCTCGTCTAGCTCGCTCCGCTTTTGGATATAAGGACCTTTACTTGGAGAAGTATTATTCTTCAGCAAGGCACATTGAAGTGCAGATATTGGCAGATAAACACGGTAATGTAGTTCACTTATTTGAGAGAGAATGCAGTATTCAGCGGAGATTTCAAAAGGTGATTGAAGAAACTCCGTCTCCTGCCCTCTCTGACGAAATTAGGGAGAAGATATACACAACAGCTGTCCGTATAGCTGAGCTCATAGGCTATGTTAATGCCGGAACTGTGGAGTTCTTATTTGTGCCTGAGGAGGAGAGATTCTACTTTATGGAAATCAATTCTAGAATACAGGTAGAGCATCCAATTACTGAAATGATAACGGGTGTAGATATTGTAAGAGAACAAGTCAAAATAGCAGCAGGTGAGAGATTGAGTTTTTCCCAAAATGAAATAGAGCGGCAGGGATGTGCAGTGGAGGCTAGAGTGTACGCAGAAGACCCTGAAAATAATTTTGCTCCATCGCCAGGACTTGTTGAAGAATATTATCCTCCAAGAGGCCCTTGGCTTCGTGTAGATGACTACGTGTATCCCGGCTACGAGATTCCACCATATTATGACTCGCTTGTAGCTAAGGTTATAGCATGGGGATCTAGTAGAGATGAAGCTGTGAACAGGCTTAAAGTAGCACTAGAAGAATATATTATTAGGGGGGTGAAGACCAATATTCCTTTCCTGTACTCAATAATTTGTGACGAGGATTTCAGAAGGGGTAATTATACCACTACCTTTTTGCTTGAGAAGGAATTCTTAAGAGCCTCCAGTGATATTACTAAAATTTCGATAAGCAGAGAGAAAGTCGAAGTAGTGTACAAGACAGGTGTCTCTCCATGGGTTCTTTCGGGAAGAATTTACTGAAGTCTACTGTAGTGGTTAAGCTTGGTGGTTCTGCGCTTACAGTAAAGAAAGAAAAGCCTGTATTAAGGCTTGATGTTATTAGGAGAATCTCAAAGGAGATAGCTTCGGTGAAGGATCTCAGGAGGATTATTTTAGTTCACGGAGCTGGCTCTTTTGGTCATCCTCAAGCATTAAAGTGGATCAGTAAGCACAATAGAGAAGCTTTGCTTGAGATTTCTGAGACAAAGGAATACGTCGAGCGCTTGAATAACATTATCGTGAGGTACTTAAGGGAAAGTGGGCTGCCTGTATATCCTTTGCACCCCTCAGCTATGGCCCGTATGTGCGGGACCCGCTTGATGTTTTTTGATATATATCCTGTGTTTCATTTACTGAAACAAAAGTACATTCCGCTGCTTCACGGCGACGTGGTCCCAGACTATAAAAGAGGCTTTTCTATACTATCAGGAGATACTATTGCGAGAATACTTGCCGTAGCTTTTAGGGCAGAGTACTTGGTGTATGGCCTTGACGTTGATGGCATTTTTGTCGATGGGAGACTTGTCAGATATATTCGTGAATCTGACATTGATGAGAAGGTTTCTGCTCTGAAGCCAGCACGCGATGCTACAGGAGGAATTTACTTAAAGTTAAATGAAGCCTTCAAGGCAGCTAAACAGGGAGTTAAAGTAGTTTTTGTGAATTTACTGCACGAAAATAGACTCAGAAATATTCTTTTAGGAAAGATAGAAGAGACTCCATGTACTCTTTTGTACTGAGAACTTTTGGTGAAGCATAGTAGTGTGACATTAGGAGAGCTTCTAAGTACTTGGATGGATTGCCCACGTCTATCCAGAGAGCACTACTTACTTCAATAGCGTAGACCTCTAGGTTCCACTGAAGAAGAAGACTTATTGCACTGGTTAGCTCTAGTTCTCCCCTTGGACTAGGCGTTATTAACTGAAGAGCTTTGAATACTATTGGCGAAAAAGCATATATCGAAGTATTGGCTAGGTTGGATGGAGGGTGTTTCGGTTTCTCTACGATATTTTTCACTAGGTATACTTCCTTGTAAACTTCTTCTCCCTCTATTACTCCGTATGCTTTAGGGTCTTTTACTTGCTTGACTATTAGTACACATGACGCCTCATGTTTGTCGAAGAACTCTACAAGCTCCTTCATATACGGTCTATCTGTGAGCAAAAGATTGTCTCCCGCGCAGACTATGAAAGGCTCATCTTCAGCGAAGCGACGAGCTCTGAGAAGTGCGTCTCCCGTACCCCTAGGTTTTGGTTGATTGATCCACACTATAGTTGAGTTCTCGACTTTCTCATAAAACTCTTTTAACATTCTCGCTAATTTTACTTTTCCTTTAGATTCTAGAAATTCTAGAAAGTCCCAGTCTGGTGTGAAATGGTCTTCCACTGTCCGCTTACCTCTGCCCACAATAAAACAGAAGTCTCTTATTCCGGCTTCGTAGAGCTGTTCATATATTACCTGTAGTACCGGTTTTAAGAGAACCATGTCTCCTTCTTTGACGTAGAGCGGTAACATTTCTTTTGGAAGTTCTTTAGTCGTAGGTAGGAGTCTCGTCCCCAGCCCCGCTGCTAGTATGACCGCCTTGTGTATTGCCATATCTCTCACTCTATATTTTCTCAGATGCTTAAATCGGTTCTTGTGCGAGTTAGTAAAGTTTAATATTTAATGTTTACTTGTGTACTTTGTGATACCTTTAATGCTGACTGCTATGTTAGTGGATTTCTTCTCAGCAATAATAGCTATAGCTATAGCATACTACGCTTACAGGGTTTACAGACTTACAGCTTTTAAAAGCATGATGTTTTTCTACAGTGGTTTCCTGTTGCTGGGCACTATATTTCTGATTAGAGGAATAGTGTCGTTTATGGCTTTTCTCGCTCCTAGAAGAATAGAGCTGATTATATACAAGAATTTAGCGCTGATATATACGGCTGGTATATCGCTCTCTTACTTACTTATAGCAATAAGTTACTCTTTTGAGGAATTGAAGAAAGAGCCTATAGAGGGGTTCATAGTGTTTTTAATAAATCCCTTCTCTGAGATAATTTCATGCACTATTTTATTATATATACTTTTCAGGATGGTTACGGGCAGTAGACCCTCGCTATATATTCTAACTGGCTTTACGCTCATGTTCCTCCACCACTTGTCAGGTCTAGCTTTTCTCTGTTTGCGAAATCCATCACTATATCTAGTCTCAAGAATTATTCAATTAGCCGCATTTTCACTAATATCTCTTCAACTTTATAAAATGGGTAGAGAGAAATGAGGCGGGGCAGGAGATCTAAGCTTGAAATATATGCATCAATTCTAGAAGCGATTAAAAGAGAGAGAAAATGTAGGGTTACTAGGATATTGCTCTATGCTAATCTATCATATGATAGGCTTATTAAGTATCTAACAGACCTAGAAAAAGCAGGTCTTATTGAGAAAGAGAAACATAACAGAGGAGTATATTATAGAGTGACTGCTAAAGGAGACGAGTTCCTAAAAGAATATCAGCGAATAGTTAAATTTATAGAGTCGTTTGGACTGAGACTTTAGCAAAGGACAGAAAAGTTAATTTAGTCTATTGCCGTAATATGCTTCAACAATTATCGAAGTGAGAGAATGAAGTCGCTCCAAACCGTAGGAATACTCGGATACGGAGTCTATGTACCTATGTATAGAATAAAAGCTCAGGAGATAGGCAGAATGTGGAAGCGTGAAGGGAGGCTCCCGATAGAAGAAAAAAGCGTAGTAGGCTTAGATGAAGACACAGCGACATTAGCCGTAGAAGCTTCTCTAAATGCTTTAAAGAGAGCTAAAATAAGCGGAAGCTTCATCGGAGCTATCAGACTTGGTACTGAAAGTAAACCTTATGCTGTGAAACCGACAGCTACTATTGTAGCAGAGGCTATTGGAGCTACTCCTCGCCTAATGGCAGCTGACCTGGAGTTCGCATGCAAAGCTGGTACAGAAGCTATACAGTCTTGCAGAGCACTAGTAGCTAGCGGAATTGTAGACTATGCATTAGCTATAGGCGTAGATACTGCTCAAGGCCGCCCTCGAGATGAACTAGAGTACACAGCAGGATGCGGCGCCGCTGCTTATGTATTATCAAAGAAATCTCATGAGGCGCTCGCTTACATCGAAGACGCTGTGTCGTATGTAACAGATACACCCGATTTCTGGAGAAGGCCTTTAGAGCCGTATCCTTGTCACGCCTATAGATTTACGGGTAAACCGGCGTACTTCCATCACATAATTTCTGCAGCAAAACTATTAATGGAGAAGACTGGATTATCTCCATCAGATTTTACGTACGCAGTTTTCCATCAGCCAAACGTGAAGTTTCCTTTAACAGTTGCCTCTATCTTAGGGTTCAAGAAGGACCAGATACTTCCTGGATTATTAGTGAATGCTATAGGGAACACCTATGCTGCTTCATCACTAATAGGCCTTGCTGCAGTGCTAGACGTGGCTAAGCCTGGAGACAGAATTCTTTTAGTATCCTATGGCTCAGGCGCTGGAAGCGATGCATTTAGCATAGTTGTTCAAGATTCTATAGAAGAGAAAAGAGAATTAGCACCTCTAGTGAAAGATTATATAAATCGTAAGAAATACATTGACTACGCTACTTACGCTTTCTATAGGAAAAAAATCTTAGTTTAGGTGAGTAGTTATGAAAGAGAATGTCGTGATATGTGGTATAGGATATACTAGGATAGGAGAACATTGGGATAAATCTCTGAGAGAACTAGCAGTTGAAGCCTCCTTAAAGGCACTAGAAGACTCCGGTTTCGACCACGTAGACGCAATATATGTCAGCAATATGATGAGCGGAATGCTTCAAGAACAGGAGCATTTGGGAGCACTTGTTGCAACTTACCTAGGTTTGAGAGGAATTCCTGCATGTAAAGTAGAGGCTGCCTGCGGCTCAGGAGGTATGGCTATTCATCAAGCGTTTCTCGCAGTTTCATCTGGATACTACAAGACAGTCTTAGTGGTAGGAGTGGAGAAAATGAGTGATAGGACGACTAGTGAAGTTACTTTAGCGCTGGCGTCAGCTGAAGATAGAGAGTACGTTATCTCTACAGGTGCTACCTTTGTTGGACTTAATGCACTTTTGTACAGAGCATATATGCTGAAATACGGTGTTAGGCAGGAGTCTATAGCCAAGTTCCCTGTAATAGAGCATGAAAATGCCTTAAACGCTCCTCATGCCCAATTTAGGCGAAAAATAACCTTAGAGGACGTACTGTCATCTCCTCTGATAGCAGACCCTCTTCACCTACTTGAGTGCGCTCCACTAGGTGACGGAGCAGCTGCACTAGTTATTTCATGTGAAGAAGAGGCAAAGAACAATAAGTGCGATGCAGTAAGAATTATCGGGTCCGCAGCAGCAACAGATATTTTAAGTCTTTACGAACGTGAAGATCTACTGACACTCTATGCTACAGTAAAGGCTTCGCAGAAGGCTTATGAAATGGCAGGTATTAAACCAAAAGATGTTGATTTATTAGAGGTACATGACGCCTTCAGTATTCTAGCTCCTATATCTTTAGAAGACCTAGGATTCGCCAAAAAGGGGGAAGGATGGAAGCTTATAGAGAAAGAGGAAGTTGCTTTGAGTGGCAGAATCCCAACGAACACTATGGGAGGACTTAAAGCTAGAGGTCATCCTATAGGCGCTACGGGCATATATCAAGCTGTAGACGCTATTTTACAGTTAAGAAATGATGCGGGAAAGAATCAAGTAGACAACGCATCTGTAGCCCTGCTTCAGTCTATTGGAGGTGTTGGTGGAACTGTAACTGTTAATATTCTTAAGAGGTGAGAAGATGAGTGTACCTCGTTACTGGAGAGAAAGAGTAACAAAATATAGGTTAATAGGAGCACAGTGCACAAATTGCGGAAAGAGCTTTTATCCCCCGCGGAAGGTGTGTCCTTATTGTGGTTCACGAGACCTTAAGGAAGTAGCTCTCCCTAGAAAGGGGAAAGTTATTTCTTTCACCGTTATCCGCGTTCCTCCAGCGGGTTTCGAGCTATACTCTCCCTATCTGATAGCTATAGTGGAGCTAGAAAATGGTACTAGAGTCTTAGCCCAACTAACCGATGTCGACTTATCTGAAGTGAAGGTTGGAATGCCTGTTGAAGCAACTTTCCGTAAGTATTTAGAACATGGACCATCCGGCATTATCGAGTATGGTATAAAGTTTAGACCGGTGATAAAAGGTGAAGATAAATGAGGCTATAGCGAGATACAAGCCACTTATAGAAAGAAAGCTAGAAGAGATATTGAATAGAGAGATAGCGTCGATAGGTCATGTAGAGCTCAGAGAGTTCTACTTAGCATTAAAAGAGTTTATACTAAGAGGAGGTAAGAGGCTTAGACCACTATCACTTATCATCGCATATAGGGGAGTAAGCGCTTCTGAAGAAAACTATTCTCTAGACAATATAGTTGAAATCTCTACTTGTGTGGAGTTTTTACATAACTCTACATTAATACACGATGATATAATTGATAGAGACAGGATACGCAGAGGAAAACCCTCATTTCACGTAGTATTCGAAAACAAGTACTCAGGCGTCACTGAGGCACAGCATCTAGGACTCTCCTATGGAATTTTAGGGGGAGACGAACTGTTTAATATAGGATTTAAAGTTCTATGTCAGGCTAAACACAAGCTAAGGTTTTCTCTTCAGAGAGCTCTAATTGAATACACTAAGGCTTATAGTGATATAGTTAAAGGTGAGATACTCGACATTTTTTACTCAGTGGTAAGAAATGCTAGTTTAGACGATTACTTTAGGATAATAGAGTATAAAACCGCAGCGCTATTCGAGGCCTCAATAGCTATAGGTCTAATACTGGGCGGTGCTTCTAGTGAAACTTTATTGAATATGAAAAATTATGCTTCCTTAGTTGCTAAAGCTTTTCAAATAAAAGATGATCTCCTAGGATTATATGGTAGTGAGGAGAAAATAGGAAAACCTGTTGGCAGCGACATCAGAGAAGGAAAGGCAACAATTCTCTCTGTGCTAGCTTTATCTAAGTTAGAGAAAGAGGATAAAGATAGATTTCTCTCACTACTGGGAAGAAAGGATCTGACTCTAGATGACGTAGAGTGGGTTAGATCAGTATTAGACTTCTATGGAATTAGAGATGAAGCTGAAAAATATATGGTAGAATTCTCTAGCAGGGCTCTTACTTATCTCCGCCGAGCTGAGCTGAAGCAAGACTCACTAGAGTTTTTCGAAGAGCTAGCAAACTACGTAATGAAACGTGAGTACTAGGTTAATTTATTTTTCTCAGTTTTTCTAGTAATGATTCGATTGGTTCTGGTTTAGCCAATGCTACAGGTATTTTTTCGATCTCAGCTACTTTGAGAGCAAATTTATCTACTTTTTCTTCAGTTAAGTCTCTCCCATGAAGCACTAGTAAGGCTACTCTTAATCCACCCATGCTTATCTGCATAGCCTTAAATGCTACTATAGGAGAACGGCCCCGCGTGACCTTAGTAAAAATAACTGCTCTCTGAGTAGTTGAGGCGTAAAACCTGGTGTACTCATGTGCAGGCACTTCAACTAAAGCCTTTATCCCGTCCACCACAGTATAGCCTAAAAGAGGCTGCCATGAGAGATCTTTACATGTCAGCAACTTTGCTCCTATTTTGCGGCAAAACTCTTCTATTGTAACGATTTTACTGAAATCTCTCATATCCAGAACCGCAGACCACACTTTCTCTGTTGTAGCATAAATTCTCATCAGCCGCTGAAGGGTACTTCCTCCTTTCTCTTTGTCTATCTCAATTAGAGCCTTTACGTAACGTTTAACAAATCTTATACCGGGAGTCCTTCTCCTACCACTTTCATAGTCTGAAATAACTGATGAAGAGACTCCCATTTTCTTAGCTAACTGTATTTGAGATATACCGAATCTCTCTCTCCAAGACCGCATTACTTCTCCTGGATTTTTTGAGATTACTATTTCACCAGCTATTCTTATAGCTACATCATCTTCTCTTGAAAACGTGCTCATCTTTTCAGAAATATAAGCTCTCAATTTAAATTTAAAGTTAGCGGTAAAGAATTTAAGTATAAAAATTCGACATCTTCTTCAATAAGTGATAGCAATGAACATGAGAGAATTACTCGACTTAATGTCCGAGGAATTCCCAGTAAAGATAATAGACGAGCCTCTTACTGAAGAAGAGTTTACATACATTGCGTTACATGCAAATGTCGAGAACATACTGCTTTTCAATAATATTAAAGGCAAAAACATGCCTATTTTGACAAATATATTAAATTCAAGAGAAAAGATAAAGTTTTTATTGGGAGTAAAAAGTGATCATGAGCTATACTCTAAAATACTATATGCATGTAAAAATCCAAGCAAAAATAAGGTAGATAGATTTGAAAGCGCGCCTTTCTCGAGAAATAATATTGGAAAGAATCTCAGTAAACTGCCTATATTGAAATTCTTTCCAAAAGACCCAGGCCCCTATATTACATCAGGTATAGTTATAGCTAAGGGTCCAAAGAGTGGCGTCTATAATGCGTCAATACATAGGCTCTTAGTAATAGGTGAAGATAAAATGACTATAAGGATTGTTCCAAGGCATTTATGGCGTCTTTATAGAGAAGCAGCTGAATTAGGCGTCCCGCTTAAAGTATCAATTGTCATAGGTACACATCCTCTTGTGCTACTAGCTGCTGCGTCTTCTCCCCCCTTTGGAGTAAATGAGCTGGAAGTAGCTAATACTCTTCTTAAGGGTAGGCTGGACTTAGTTAAAGTCCCATACTCGAATATCTTAGTTCCTAAGTTTTCCGAAATAGTTATAGAGGGAGAAATATTACATGAAGAAGCGCTAGAAGGACCGTTTGTTGATGCTACTGGAACTTATGACATTAAAAGATTACAGCCGATAGTTAAGGTGAATGCCATATGGGTCTCGCCTAACGCCATCTACTATACGATAGTCCCTTCGTCTGAAGAACACTTAATTCTGATGGGACTTTATAAAGAAGCCATCATATGGGATTATGTGAGAAAAATAGCTCCTGTAAAGAAAGTCAGACTCACTAGAGGAGGGTGTCGATGGCTTCATGTAGCAATCTCAATAAAGAAGCTAAGCGAAGGTGATGCAAAAAACGTGATAATGGCAGCCTTTTCAGCTCACCCCTCCTTAAAGCACGTCATTGTAGTTGACGAAGATATAGATATTGATAATCCTTATGAAATAGAGTGGGCTATAGCTACTCGTTTTCAGGCTACAAAAGACTTAGTGATAATACCTCGAGCAAGAGGAAGCAGCCTAGATCCCTCGGCTGACCAAGAAAACATGCTAACAGACAAGGTCGGCATAGATGCCACAAAACCAATTAAAGCTAAAGAAAAATCATTTAATAGAGTTAAGCTTAAGCCAAGCCCTAAATGTGTAGAAATTTTAAAGAACTTAGAAAGATTATCTGTGTGAGACCATATGTATCTGACTAGAGAAGAGGAAAAGATTCTGGCAGGAGAATACGGTCCTGAAGCAGAGCTAGCTATGAAAATACTTGTAAGTATCGGAGAAGTCTTTAATGCAGAGAGACTCGTGCCCATAGCTTCTGCACACTTGTCTGGAATATCGTATGATAATATCAGAGATGAAGGTTTGCAGTTTATAAAAATGATAACGAAAAATTCTCATTTTAAAGTAAATACTACAGTCAATCCAGTGGCTTTTGATATGACGTCTCCTGACCCAAGGCTCTGCGATCAAAAAATGCTAGAAAAACAGTCAGAAATAGTCAGTATATTACTGAAAGCTGGTGCTGGCGAAAGCTTTACTTGTACACCTTATTTAATTGGAAATAGCCCTGCCTCCGGATGTCATGTAGCTTGGGGAGAATCCTCGGCTGTGACCTTCCTGAATAGTGTCTTAGGTGCTAAAAGCAACAGAGAAGGAGGCCCGTCAGCCTTGGCCGCAGCTATAATAGGCAAGACGCCGCTCTATGGACTACATCTTATCGAAGAAAGAAAAGCCTCAGTCAGAATCACTTTAGAAATAGTGCCTCGCGAAACTTCTCACTACTCACTACTAGGGTACACTGTCGGAGTATTATTGAGGAAAGGAATTCCATACGTAGAGTTTTCCAAGACTCCCTGCCTGAGTGAATTGAAGGCTTTCTGTGCTGGCCTAGCTGCTGCAAGCAATATATCTATGAGCATTATTAAGGGAGTGACTCCTCCAGGAACTTATCGAGAAAATCCTCTTATGGAAAGAGTACACATAGAAGAAAATGACCTAGAAAACGCTTTGCAGAAGTTTAGTGAGTCAGAAAGAAACATAGACTTCGTTTTCTTAGGCTGTCCCCATTATTCTTTAGATGAAATAATGTACTTAGCAGAGTTGACAGAGGGTAGGAAAGCCTTAGTTGAAGTTATGGTATCTACATCCAGATATATTTACAGAAAGGCGTTGAAACTAGGAATAATAGATATTTTAGAGAAAAGAGGTGTTAAAATCATAAGAGATACATGCGCTATTGTCGCTCCTCTGAAGCGAATGGATATTAGATCAGTAGCTACAGACTCTGCGAAAGCAGCTCACTATCTAAGACTGAAACATGGTATGAGGGTTAGATTGATGTCCGTAAGGGAGATAGCTACTGAGTTCTTTAGGTGAGTACTATGTGGCGTGCTAAATCGATATCGTTATTCAATGGCCGTTACGTTAAAGGTAGGCTATTAGTACTAGAAAAACCTATCTCTTTCTTCGGTGATATCGACTACTCTGGCAAAATAATCAATAGGGAATTAAAATACTTTAACGAAAGTGTAGCTAAAAGAATACTCGTGATCCCTCACGGAAGAGGCTCTACTGTAAGCTCCTATATAATATACTCCTTAGCAAAGAGAAACCTAGCTCCCTCAGCAATTCTCTCACTATACCCCGACACCATAGTGCTTGTCGGATGCGTTATTTCAAATATCCCCTATGCATATGAAATTCCTAGAGCACTCTTAAACCACGAATATACCAATAAAATATTTGAAATAAAATTTACTAGAAACAAGGCTATTATTCGAGAGATCAGTTAAAAACTCTTAAGGTTTTAGAGTGCTGGAACTTAAGTACTTAGCGCATAGTGTAAACTCAGTCAGATATCCTGGTTATTTTCATTACTGTCTCCTAAAACATAAAGAGAAGCATATTTAAAGGAAAATAATTAGCTTCTCTTACTCACGCAAGACTAGAGAAATAGATCTGAATCGATATATAGCTTATATCAAGTCTTTAAACGTATGAGTACACGAGCCACCGACTATAAGGAAAAAGCCTTAAGGCTACATGAAAAATACAGGGGAAAGATAGAGGTAGTTCCTAAGGTTCCCATAAAGTCTCTAGACGATTTTTCGATATGGTATACTCCAGGCGTAGCAGCTCCTTGTAGAGCTATTTATTCAGATAAAGAGAAAGTCTACACATACACTTGGAGATGGAATCTGGTGGCAGTAGTCTCGGATGGAAGCAGGGTGCTAGGCTTAGGGAATATAGGTCCTGAAGCAGGGTATCCAGTCATGGAGGGCAAGTGCCTTCTCTTCAAGTATCTCGGAGGTGTTGATGCAGTACCTATTCTTTTGAATACTCAAGATAAGGATGAAATAATAAGTATAGTAAAGAAAATATCTCCCTCATTTGGAGGAATAAATCTAGAAGATATAGCTAAGCCCAAATGCTTTTACATACTAGAAACACTGCAGCAGGAGTTAGACATACCCGTCTGGCATGATGATCAGCAGGGAACAGCTCTCGTTACGCTAGCTGCACTTAAAGGAGCACTTAAAGTAGTTAACAAAAGGCTTAGTGAAGTAAAGATAGCTTTGATAGGTGCTGGTGCTGCAGGAGTAGCTATAGCTAAATACTTAATGGTAGCTGGAGCTAAGCCAGAAAATATGTTAGTCGTTGATAGCAAGGGAATACTTCATGCAAATAGAAAGGATATACCTAAGGAGAACCGGTGGAAAAAGGACTTGGCATTCAAGACTAATCCTGTGTGCATAAGTGGTGGAATAAAAGACGCTTTAAGGGGAGCTGATGTATGTATAGCGGTATCTAAACCAGGACCAGGAGTTATAAAGAAAGACTGGATAAAGAATATGGCTGATGATGCTATAGTCTTCGCTTGCGCTAATCCCGTTCCAGAGATATGGCCATGGGAGGCTAAGGAGGCGGGGGCAAGGATAGTTGCAACAGGAAGGAGTGACTTCCCTAACCAAGTAAACAACTCTTTAGGCTTTCCAGCTATATTTAGGGGAGTCTTTGAAGTTCAAGCTAGGAAAATAACAGATACTATGTGTCTAGCCGCGGCCGATGCTCTAGCCGAGTACACGGAGAAAACAAGTTTGAGCGAAGATAGAATAATACCCACTATGGAGGAGACTGAAGCTTATGTGTGTGAGGCAGTAGCGGTAGGATTGAAAGCTATAGAGGAAGGAGTAGCTAGAGTTAAGCTCTCTAAGAAAGAGCTAGAAGAGAGATGCCGAGAAAATATTTATCGGGCTAGAAAGCTAGCCAGCGCTCTTTTTAAAACACTAGCATAAGAGATCTACTCTGCAACCCTCATCTACTCTAGCAACCCATCCTCTTTTTGCCTCAGCTTCTATTCCGGCTTTGAGAACCTTTTTCCCTACTTTCTCGTCTGGGACAAGAGCTATTAAAGCTCCTCCAAGACCAGCTCCTGAGATTTTTACTCCGTATGCGCCTGCCTTAAGCATACTCTCTCTCATTAGCTCTAATTCAGGTAAGCTAACATCGTACAGGTCTCTTAGCAGTTCGTGTTGAGTATTCATGATTTTACCTAGAGCTCTGAACTTCTCTTCCTTAACTACATTTTCTTTTTTCAATAAATCTAAGGCTTTTAAAGTACTTTCATGCATTTTTATAGTGAAGATTATTCTTTTGCGGGAAACCTCGTTTATCTCACTAATATATGGCTCTATTTCTTGGAAGCTTATTTCATCCCACTTAGTGTTCCAGTAGTTTGTTCCTATTTTTCTTCGCAGTTCTTCTGGCAAATCCAAGTTAAGTATCTCTTTAAGTCCTTCATCTATTTCGGCCTGGCGTTTAGGATGTATTTGAGCTGTTGAGTGCTTGATCCCGGAATCTACTACAGTAAATACTAAATCTGATGCCGGAATCTTCTCTACTCTGACTGGTGGACGAGGATACAGTACTATAACACCTCCAAATGCTGAGCCATATTGATCTAATCGACCACAGGGTATTTTTAAGACATCATGTTCTGCTATATAACATAATTCAGCTAACTCAGCAGTAGGCAGTACTATATTCCACATTTTAGATAACCCCTTCGCGAACGCTACTTCGATGGCAGCGCTACTAGCTAGTCCTGCTGCTACAGGAACTTCGCTGAAAACAAGTAGATTGAATCCTCTGACTTTCTTGACTTGAGGTAAGAAAAGTTTAGCTACTGCTCTAAAGTAATTACCAAACCATCGTTCTTCAAATAAGTCGATTTCAGATAATTTTAGCTTAAAGGAGTCTCTATATTCTTCTCCAAGCTCTTTTAAGTTCCATGAAACTATTACTGCTGAGTCGTCGCTTCTTGGGGAAAACGCCATATATGCTCTTAAATTAATGGCTACAGGGACTACAGGAAGTCCCTTGTAGTCTTGGTGGGTATTCAGGAAGTCTGCTCTACCTGGAGCAGATGCTATTAGGCTAGGTTTTTCTTTAAAATATTCTTTAAACTTCTCAACTATAGTGGCTAGTGGAACCATACTGAGTTACTAACTCGCACTTTTTATAAATTTTTGACATATCGCGTTAATGTCTGCTGTCGGGCGTCAAAAACTCTCCGCGCTTTTATGCCTAGTCTTTGTCTAATGAGTTTTGCAAGTCTTCTAGAGAATCCATGCACCGTGTACACAAGTCTAGGTCTCACTTCATCGACAAAAGATAAAAGCTGCTCTACATCTGCGTGAGAACTGAGAGGAAATAACATGTCTACATTAAATGCTCTTTTAATAGCATAAAATCTAGAAGATGCCGCTGCCCATCCAGTGCAGACAGCTACCTTGGGACCCTTACTTAAGCCTAATCTGCGTGAAATCGTATATGGCGTGTGTTTTCTTAACTCTAAGTGCGGAACGACAACTACTCCTCCAGACTGTACTAGTTTTCTGCCTTCAGAAGACTCTAGGGGAACATAATTTTCTAGTGAAAAACGTTCTTTTTCGAAAATTCTGTTGTAGAAAAATACTTTTCTTGATACAGCTATTTTATCGAGTATTTCCTTTAAGAGTGCTGTTAATTCTTGACCTTTCCCGAGGGCATATCCGCCTAGGACGACTATCTCTCCTCTGTTCACTTGATACTCTACCCACTCTAAGATACTTGAGTAAATTTCGCTTCGCGGAGGGAAAACAAAATCCTCAGAGCCGTAAGTACTTTCAATTATTAGGACATCTACACCCTCTGGTATCGAGGCTCTTTTTTCAGTAATGGTGTCTACTAAGTTTATGTCGCCTGTGTAGCATAGCGTCAGATCAGGGAATTCTATTATGTACTGTAGAGACCCCATTACATGTCCTGCATTGAGAGCATAAACTGAGAATTTTCCAAAGTCTATCTGCTTGTTCTCTTGGATCGTCTTCACGTTTAGTGCTCTGCGCCTAGTTATTTTCTCGACAATGCTTTTAGTGATTTTGGATGAGACTACTAGTGAGCGAAGAGAGGAGAATATGTATCCGCCTGCATGGTCTTGGTGAGCGTGTGTGACTAACACAAGATCAGCCCTAGATGCAGTAGATGATTTAGGGTCTAGCAGTATTGTTATGTCGTCTATCTTTACTCTAAGTCCTCTTGAGTAATAAATTCTAAAGCTTTTCATAGATATTTAGCCAGTTGAGAGATTTTGCTTAAGAAACTTTTTCTAACTCTCATGCTTAAGGCTTTCTCCGACAAAATTAGTATATTTGTACCTCTAAGAGCATTTGCTATACTAGGAGCATCTAAAGGAGCGCTGGCTACTATGTTTACTTGATATATGTTGTTTTTTACTCTTTTATATCCTATCACAACTTTTATTTTTCTCTTAAGCCTTATGTAATGTAAAACAGGCCATATCAGTTTATACTCAAAGTTCTGTGGAAATTCTAGGATAGCCGTATTTTCTATAAAACTTGCTTTTTGAGATAATTCTAAACATTTGCTTTCAAAAACTTCACCTAGCTTAACAAAATACTCTAAGTCTTTACTTATGAGTCTATCAACAGCTTCAATAGCCCTTAACTCAGGGTCTATGTTGCTCGGCTCGAAGGGAGCTATCGATAAACCTAGCTGAATAAGCTCCTCTTCCCTGTTTTTAGGATCCGTTTCATGGTCAGCTAGTAATGCTAAACGTTTGTATAAGTCTCCTGGATCTCCATAAAATACTTCGTCTACCTTCAATCCCGTACCATGGTGATCTATATAAAGCGTATTGGTCGGCATAATTCTCCCTTTTTTCTCTGGGATATCAAGTATCAACACTATGTCGTAACACTCAAAGGGAATTGAATAAAATGTTTTTTCCCAAAAGAATTTTACATCGCCGGTAGCTTTACCGAAGAGCAGTCTTACAGAGAAATCTTCCTCGCAGAGCTTAAAGAAACTTCCTGCTGCAGCTACTAGACCATGGGCATCACCATGAGCTGCTATTAGCGCAGTTTTCAGCTCATTATTTTTACCCTTTAATATGTTAGTAACGGCTACGACTCTCAAGTCTTTGAAAAGACAAGCGTTACCTCTATTATCTAGATATATCTTATATATCTTATTACTTATTCGCTCTATTTTGATAGGTCTTAATAAATACTTTACTTTGCTTAAATATATCTTCAGATCTTGTTTTTTCATTTCTATGATTTTCACTATTTCACTATTAAACATAAAATCACCTATAGTCTATTATCAAACTGACTCCTTTAACTTCAGATCCATAAAAGAGAGTTCTTAGATCCTCGCTTAAAGCTCTTAGCTTCTCTCTAAACTTTCTATCAACTTCCACTACTACAAATAAGTATGACTGATCATCTAATATGAAGCTTAAATATACTTTATGATCTATTCCATTATTTCTGAGGAAATATGATACTCTATTCATGAGATCATAAATTCTGCTAAGATCTTCTTCCTGGCTGTCCACTGGACGCTTATCCTCAGAGAGCACCTTGTTTCCCTACCTCTATAGCAAAAGAGATTAAATAAACTTACTCGAGTTAGGTATATTCCTCTATTTTCTCTCGCTGCAGTTACTTCATGAGCATCAACGATGATAGTAGGAGAAAAATATTAGACTCGAGAAAAACACTTTGTGTATGCTTTAAAAAATATCGGCGAGAAGAAGCTCATTAAATTGATTATAAAATCTTTGAGAAAAAGACATCTTCCATTAGAGATAGGTGATGATGCTACTGGAATAATGTTTTCTGGAAAATATCTTGTTTTTAAAGTAGATACTATTGTTGGCAAATATTCTCTGCTGCCTGGAATGTCTTTTCGTGATCTGGGCTGGCGCATAGTTACGGCAACTGCTAGTGATATTATCGTAAAGGGAGGCCGGCCTATTAGTTTTCTTTTATCGATTACAGCTCCTCCGGATTTCAGTCTTAGAAGTCTTCTCGATATAGTGAGAGGAGCTGATAGAGCTGCAAAGTTCTATGGGTCATACATCGATGGAGGAGATACTAACGAGGGAAATGAACTAGTACTTTCTTGTGCAGGACTAGGAGAGGCCAAGAAACTCTTAAGGCGGTTACCGCTAAGAGAGGGAGATACTATCGCGGTAACAGGATTTTTTGGTTATACGGGTTTAGGCTTTAAGTACCTACTAGACTCCTTCAAACTTCCTCCTGCTATAAAATCTAAAGTTCTATCAAAGACTCTAAAGCCTACTGCTAGAATCGACCTAGTTGATGTGCTTGAAGAATCAGCAAAGTATGTAAGATCATCTATAGATTCAAGTGATGGACTTGCTGAGTCTTTATATCAACTACTTGAGAAAACAGAAAGAGGAGGAATTTTAATAAGTAATATGCCTGTAGAGGAAGAGTTTAAAGAACTTATAGATTTTAGTACACTACTTGAAGCGGTGTTCTATGGAGGCGAAGAATTTGAGATCATTGTAGTCATTAAAAGAGGATTTGAAAAAGTAGTTAGAAAAATTTTCGAAAAATATAATAAGGATCTAATTTTTATAGGAAGATATTGTAAAGACTTAGGTGGAGTGTACTTTCTTAGAGACTCTGGTGCTAAGATACGTTTAGAAAGAAAAGGTTGGGAATACTTTTAGGCTTTTATTTGATTACTCTATTTTGACTTCGAATCCTTCTTCTTTTGGTTTCTTTTCTACTCGTTCAAGAGATATTGTTAGAACTCCATTCTTATACTGGGCTTTCGCTGTTTCTGGTTTAACTTTTGCTGGCAGAATTACCTCCTTGTAGTATTTTCTATCAGCATGTTCAGCTGATATTACTACTTTGTCCTCAGTAGCTCTAACTTTTATGTCCTCTTTTTCTACTCCTGGCATATCAACTATTACTTTTATTTTATCTGGTTCTTCAATAACGTCAGTGAAAGGTTCGACTGCTTCCATTATTCTTGGTCTAATCCCAGGTCTAATGTTGCCCCACTCTCTTACACGTGGTATTCCATTGGGTCCAATTGTTATAGAAAAGCCATAGTAGTATCCTCTTCGAGGCATTTTTCCTCTTCTCTCAGGTTCCCACATTTCGCGCATCATGTCTTCTATCATTCTGTCAAACTCCTCCATGAAACGCCTCATTCTCCTAAACCAAATGTCGAACTCTTCTGACATACTAGATTTTCTATGAATTAGATTTTATAAATTTTCTGCTACTGATAATTTTTCATAAAATTTAATATATTTCTCTACAACTACATCCCATAAATATTCTTTCATTACTAAGTTATATGCATTGTCAGCTATTTTCTTTAAGTTATTAAGATTCAGTAATGCCTCCTCTAGAGCTTTAGACAGACCTCTTATACTCCCTTTAGGGAAGAGAAGCCCTGTTATATTATGTTTAACTAGTTCCCTATTTTCCTCGATATCACTAACTAGGACTGGTACCTTTAAAGCCATTGCCTCCAGAATTACACTACTTAATCCTTCGTAAAGTGAAGGTAATACTAAAAGATCGCTTCCCGCAATAACCTTTAGGGCCTTTTCGTGTTCAAGATATCCTAGAAAATGTATTTTTTCATTATTTTTAGCTAGTTTTCGAAGATAATTCTCAAGGTAACCTTTTCCTATAATCAGCAGATGGGCATCTGTTTTTATTCTATTAAAAGCCTTGATTAATATATCAACTCCCTTTTCTTTAGATAATCTACCTATGTATACCACTTGTATATCATACAATTTTATTTTATCCTTTGGAAGCTTATGCACGTTAATAGCATTTGGAATGTATTCTACTTTTAGTCCTAAACTCTCGTAGTAGTTTTTGACTACTTTTGAGACCGCGGTTAGTCCGTTTATCCACAGTAATCCTCTTCTTTCTATATGTTTAGCTATTTGACCAAAAGTCTTTCCGTGAAGAAAAGCTATCTGCTTAGAATATACTCCGTGGAGTGTAAGTATTTTTGTCTCTGCCTTAGAGACTCTTAGAGGCAGGATTGAGGGCATATTGTGTGCGTGCGCTATATCATATTTTTCTGACAATATTTCTAGCTTTAGTGCGGAAAATAGAGCAAAGCTTAGGTTTTTCATTTTGCGCAAGGGTATTATTGGAGAGTTCTCTGATGAAAGTACTCTGACCTCGTATCCTCTTTTTTTCAGTAAGCTGGCTAGTTCACTGACATGAGAAGCTACTCCACCTATGCCTCTTGACTTCGGAGATATAATTAGTATTTTCATGTCAATTCTTACCTTAATAGCTACTTCTTGTAAACTACAATTCCATCTAGACTACGAATAGCTACACCTAGTTCACTTAATTCTTCCTGTACTTCGTCATAGCAGATGTCACTTCCTCTTACTATTATTTTTACAGTTTCAGTCTTCACATCTACTTCTCTTACCTCAATCTCTACCTCGCTTACACCATTTAGCGAACATATTCTTGCGGAAAGCTCGCGTAAATCCAGATCTCTTGGTTTGAGGGCGTCGAGAACTATTTTCTTAATAGCTATCTCGCTCTCCTCTCTACTTTCCACACTATATTAGTCAATGAGGCTCACTTAACTGTTTCGACAGTATTCTTCACCATCAAATACTCCGATGGCGAAAACACTTTTCTTCAATTCCTCTACAAGCGGAACTTCTAGAAACTTCTGAGTGAGTATGTTTGTCTTCTTTTGTTCCACCAATATAAGAATCGATACAGCACACCCGTAACTTCCTCTTCTACAACAATGATTACCGTATTTCCCGCCTTACTAATCCACGAGCCAAGCACCTTACCCTCTACCTTAAACTCCTTCGGCAACCTATGCTCAAGCCACTCCTCGCTCTCAGGAGGCCACGGCTCCTCACTAAAAATATCGAACCAGTCCTCAAACGCATGAACACTAACAAAGTACTCACCATACTCGCACCTATACTCCTCGCCAATAACCCAAGCACCGTATACTTTAAACCTATGCACCGTACCACTAAAAGGCTCCACGTACTCAACTACTCTAGCGCACTTCTCCCTAAGCCGAAAGAAGGGGTCAGAAGAAATTTTAGAGCTTGCTAGTGATAAAATACGGTATCTCATGGATTATCTCAAGAAGAGGACACTAGAGCTCTTAAAGAGGTATAATATTAGGCCCAAGAAAAGACTTGGTCAAAGCTTTCTTATATGCGACTCTACTGCTTCTTTAATACTTGATCTTCTTGAACTAAAACCTACTGATACAGTGCTAGAGATAGGATCAGGTTTGGGGCTACTAACCGCTATGATCGCCGAGAAATCATACAAGGTAATAGCAGTAGAGATAGACCCTATTCTCGTGAAAGTAATGCACGAGATTTTAGCTAACTATATCAATGTTGAGATTATAGAGGCTAATATACTAGATATTGTTATACCTCCTGTTGACAAAGTATTTTCTAACGTACCGTATTACATATCTTCTCAGCTTTTATTTAAATTAGCTAAAGAAATGAAATTCAAAAAATCAATCTTAGTTTTTCAAAAAGAATTCGCCCAGAGACTAGTAGCTACTCCATCTTCAAGAAACTATGGCAGACTAAGTATTATGGCACAGACATTTTTCAATATAAAACTCATAAAAATAATATCTAAGTACTGCTTCTATCCTGTACCAGAAGTAGATTCAGCTATAGTAGAGCTTACGCCTAACTTGAAAATACCTAAAGAGGTAATTAATGACTTCGCAGATCTTGTGACAAAAATCTTCTCTTACAGAAATAAGTTACTTAGAAAAGCTATCAGGATAAGCTACGGACAGCAGTTAATAAAATTCCTTGAGAGGGAGGGGTTTTCCAACGTCCTTCACAAAAGAGTGAGAGATCTCTCAATAGATGATATACTTTGTTTAGTAAGAGTTATCAGAAGATGCAGGCGCGGGCACGAATCCCCCTAAGCCCGCCTTTGCTCATCATCCAGTTTAATGAATAGTCTTAGTAGAAAATAAAGCTTACTTAATTTACTTTATTCTTATCTTTTGACAATATGTTTTAGGTATTTTATTATTATATAAGCTGGTATTATACTATATATTACATGTATAGTATTGAATATCGAAACGTATATTAATAAATCTACTAAAGTATTTTTCGTTATTGATACACTTTTTAGAAATTTTTCCGAAAATTCAAGTATATTTGGCATAAATATTGTTACTAAAATATAGTTAATTATCGACATTATTACTACTCTGCTTATAATAGCTAGTATCACTGAGACTTTATCACCATTTGTAACTCTCTTTCCCGTGGCAAGCCCCAGTATCATCGATAAGACAGCAAGATACTTCATTAATCCTCCTACAACAGCGCCCGTGATAACTAATCCTAAAAAGTGTATAGTCGCTACTAGAATCGACGCTGTTGTGCCAAGTAATAGAAATGCTATTACTGAAGGTATCTCAGATGGATCAAATTTAAGAAAAGGAAGTATAGGGAACGGTATATGTGTAGCTTTTGTTACGGAGAGAACAAAGGCAAGCGAGCCGAGCACTGAAGTTAAGGCTATGAACAAGCTTTTGTTCTTTCGCTTTTCTCCGCTCATAAGTTTTTAAAATTATTTACTCAAAAATATTTTTCTACTCACTTTTGAGTAATTCCTTGATATTTCTTCCATGACCCTCCTTTAACCATATTTCTCCATTGGAGTATACTATAGTACCTCTGACTATTGTTTGTTCAATACTTCCTGTTACTCTATATCCTTCGAAAGGTGAAAATTTGGCTTTAGAGAAAAATTTACTTGAATCTATTTTATAACTCTTTTTAAGGTCAACGATAACTATGCTACAGTATTTTCCTTCACTTATACTTCCAAATCTATCATATATTTTAAGTATCTTAGCGGGATTTTTGGAAAATACTTTAACTAGTGTGGTTAAGGACAATATTTTTTTATTAACTAATGTTAAAAGTAAAGGTAATGTAGTTTCCAAGCCAGGGAACCCTGAGGGTACTTCGTCGTAAAATTCTCTTTCCTTTTCATTAAGTGCATGAGGCGCGTGATCTGAGACTATTGCGTCTATAGTTCCGTCAATTAATGCCTCGAGAAGAACTCTTCTATCGTTTTCTGATCTTAAAGGTGGATTAACTTTTGCAAAGCCACCTATTTTTCTTAGTAGTTTATTAGTTAATAAGATATAGTGGGGACATGTATCTACTGTTATATTCTTCTGAACTCTCTTCCACTTTTTAAGAAACAAAATAGCTTGTGCAGATGATACGTGAGTGAAATGAAATCTTCCTGCATTAAGTTTATTGAGTATATCATATAAGTATTGAATACAATTTAATTCAACTAGCTTGTTTCTAATAATATTGTGAACCAACATATTCCTTATTTTATTTTTAAATAAACTTCTGATATTTGCTATATAATTGTGAATTTCGGCATGAAATACTGTAAGAATGTTTAATTTAGAGACCCTTATTATTTCTTCAGCAAAAAAATGTTTATTGTAGTCTTTAGGATATATCTTTAATCCTACTATATGCTCCTTTGCTTTTTCTAATTCCTCTATATTATCTGGTAAGCCTAAATATATTCCGTAATCTACTACCGATTTTTTAAAAGCATTCATTTTGATTAGTAATTTATCATAAGTATTTATAAAAGGAACAGTATTTGGCATGTCACATACTACTGTTACTCCGCCAGCTGCGGCTGCACATGACCCCGTGTAAACATCTTCCTTATATGCTAACATTAGGTCTCTTAAATGCACGTGAATATCTATCATCCCAGGTAACATTATCTCATTCTGATTCAGTGTTATCACTCTCTCAGCTTGCTTCTTGATATTATGCGTAGAGAACTTTATTTTTGATATTATGCCTCTAGATACTAATATTGTGCACTTCAATATAGCACTATTTATTAGAGCTTTACCTACTATGGCTAAATCATACCTTCTGAGCACTATCTTAAAGTTTATTTTGAGGTTTTTAAGAAATTCTCTGTGCGAGATCTATTTGGAAAAAAGCTTAAAGAAAATATGAGAAAGAAAATAGAGAAAGAATTCCTCAGTAAACTTAATCCAGATATAAGGTATCTTTTTGAAGTGGTTATTGAATCAGAGAACATTCATTGGAAGTGCAAACTATGTGGAACTCGCGTATCTTCACCTATAGATGCACTTTATCACGCCACTACTCATGATAGTAGGCTAAAAAGGCTAATAAGATTTCATAAATCATGAATTATAGTGCTCTTGTTCGGCAGATCATTTCATAAGAGAAAATTATGTAGCATAAGTCAGCGATGCTTTGCTGAAACTTTTTTGACAGTTTCTTAAGCACTATAGACAGAGTATCTGCATTAAGTATACTTACATAGGGATCAAAAGGTATTGTAATAACTATATCATCAAAGTATTTCTCTAATTCTATTTTAAAATGATATGCCGACTTAAAATACTTATTTATAACTATTACTCTTTTAGCATGACCTGTATAAGCGCGCTTTATAGCTTCGACAGAGATTTTAGTGGGTGTTGTCACTAATACAACCATATCTGAAATGTCTATGAGTGAATCATATAAGGAGTTCTGATAAGCTGGAATATCACATATTATATAATTGAAAACCTTTTCTATTCTGGAAAGCAGTTTTGGTAAATTTTCTATACTATGCACCTTACCTATATTTGGTATCATAAAAAATCTGGACTCTATCCTTCCAACTTTCACTCTATAACGTCCGATGGCTCTTAGATCCCCCTTTAAGAAATCCCTTAAAAACGGTGGTTCTGGATGCTTAAGAATCATTCTAGTGCTATTCCCATATTCGCCAAAATCTATAAGTAATATTTTTTTATTAGTTAAGACAGCGGAGAGTAATATGGTGCATAGAGTAGATAAAGTAGATTTTCCTGTTCCACCTTTGCTTCCAGAGGTAAAAGCTACTATCATCAATTCAATGAAGTTGTTTAAAAATTAAATTTTTCTATTCCTTTTCCGTACAATATATAAGCTTCTATAGGGCAGGCTCGAATTCTGAGCCAAGTTCACTAATAGCTTTGCTATACTGCTCCTTAGTTATCGCTTTTTCGTGAAGAAGCGCTGAGAGAATCTCGCTTACTTTTAAGATAGCGTGGAGCTTAACGCCTAGCTGGCTTAGCTCTAGCGATGCACCCTGTTCTCTGTCAACAAATACTAAGGCGTCGGAAACAATGCATCCCTCCTCTCTAAGTATGTTTATCGCATTGACTAAGCTCTTTCCAGTAGTAGCCACATCATCAATCAGTAGTATTCTATCCCCTCTCTCATAATATCCTTCTATTATCTTCTTTCTTCCATAATCTTTTGTTTCTTTTCTTACGTAAATTAGTGGTTTACTAAGATTATAAGATATGACACTGGCTATAGGTAACCCTGCCGTGGCTATACCACATATTTTGTCAAATACTATATTATTAGCTTTGATATATTGAATATAAGTGTTAATAACTTTGCAATATAGCTCTGGTATCGATGGAACAATTCTTAAGTCTATGTAAAATGAGCTTTTCTTTCCAGAAGATAGTACAAATTCACCAAACATTATACAGTTATTTAAAAATAACTCCTTAACTAGCGCCAGTCTATTTACCCTCATACTGCCGATACACCTCCATTAGACTAACTACAGATTCCATGGGATTTATACTTTCATAAATCCCTCGGCCAACTATTTCAATATCGGCTCCAACGGCTATACTCTGACCATATGGTGCTCCCTGCTTACCAGCTCCAGGAGAAAATATAAGAAAATCATTTCCTAAGAACTCTCGCGCAATCCTTATAGTTGACGGCTTAGTAGCTGGCAGAATAAATCCCACTACTCCGTCTACTTTACTATACCTACGTAAGATCTCCATAAGATTTCTATTTAGTATCCAAGACTCTTCATGAGACATCGCCGCCAGTATTAAAACCCCGCCTTTAAAATTACGCGCTACTTCAACTACGCCTTCAATTCCCCCCTTATAACCTACAATACCGTGAGCAATTACTAGATCGAATCCCACAGAAAAAACCATGTTAGCAATTTTCTTATTAACATGATATATATCAGATATTTTACCGTCGTAAATGAGTATACACTCGCTATTCTTTTTCAGACTTTCTACTATCTCAGCCACTCCAAAGACTCCATACTTAATCATTAAAGGCACACCGACCTTTATTCCAACCAAGTAATCAACAAGCCTACTCAATACCTCAGCACACTCTTCTCTGGAAAAATCTCCAAAAGGAAACTCGTCCAATGCAAGAACTAGACGCGTACCTTTCTGCTTTATAATCTCTCTAACTTTATCGCTCCAGTATTTACGCAAAGACACTTAAAGAAATTACCTCGACATATTAAATTATTGCTGAGTGGCCGATTACTATATAACAAAAATTTTAATACCACTAAATCAACATAGAGCTGTGGCTGAAGAAAAGCCAATTCTGATAGTCAATATAGATCCCTCTAGAGTAGGAGTACTAGTGGGAGCTAGGGGAGAAATAAAAAGAAAACTAGAAAACGCCTTTAGAGTTAAATTAAAGATAAATAGTTCTAAAGGAGAAGTATTAGTTTACGCTGTAGATAAAATATCGCCCCTAAACTTGTTAAAGCTGAGAAACATTATTCAGGCCATAGGATACGGATTTAGCCCTGAAAAAGCCTTCCTTTTAGCAAATGAAGACTATATGCTTGATGTAATAGACTTAAAGGAAAAAGCAAAACATAGAGCAGATATGAAGAGGATAAAAGCGAGAATAATAGGCGAAGATGGTAGAGCTAGAAGAAACTTAGAAGAATTAACGGAAGCACATATTTCCGTAGGAGATAGATACATTGCCATACTTGGAACCTATGAACAAGTTAGACTAGCTAGACAAGCCATAGAAATGTTGATCAAAGGAAGAATGCATGCAACAGTATATAAGTACATAAAGAGAGAAAAAAGAAAGTATATGTTTCATACTTAAAGCGAGTATTAGTGTCACTTAGCATTAAACCTCCGACTCTAATAGCCTTCTTGTAAAAAGATAACCTGAAACTATTCCTATTATTGTAGCAAGAATAATAATTAATAAAAAAATAACTACTGCCTTCAGGCCCCCGTATCTCATAGCTCTATAGAAAAGATAACATCCAACAATAACAAAGGGCAATAATATAATAATTATTAAAAGATACTTAAAAACTATACATTTAAATTCTTTTATCATATCACAAGGCATAAAAATTCTTCTAATATAAAAATAGCTATATGAAACAATTAAAGAAAAACAAGCATGAAATCTATGTATGATAACTCCCCATCAAATACTTTGCAATACCTTATTTTTATTCCTAACTTTTATTTCTCGCTAACTAGATCAGAGTATTGATTCCTAGAAGCATTTTCTTAAGCATAGAACTTCAAGCATTAAGATAACAATTTATGAAAATTCTATTTAAAAGGACTTTTCTCTACTTCTTCTTAGCAGTGTTACAATGACAATAAAATTTCTTAATAAGAAATTTCTTACTCATCGCTATAATAGCTAAACATTTAGAGAAGTTGCCGGTACTCTCATTAACTTGACAACACCTGGACTATGCTCTTAGGAGAATTCTCTTTTTCTTAAAAGTGCCGGGGCGGGGACTCGAACCCCGGAAAACCGGATTATGAGTCCGGCGCCTTAGACCCCTCGGCCACCCCGGCGTTTATTTCTATTTCTTAGGAAATATATTTCTTACTCTCTGAGAGCTCTCTATTGAGATATTTTAAATCTTAGTATTGCTGCGACTCCACCAAAGGAATTTTTCAATATTTCTCCTTCTTCAGTATCTACGGATATTATTTCTACTCGGGTGCCCGTCTTCTCAGCAATATCTATTAAGTCGTCTATTGTCTTCCCTTTAAATACTATGGTGAGAGGAGATTTGCATTTGGGGCAGATAAGTTCGCTTGTCTCGTTTCTTATAGTTTTTTCGTATTGTGTTCCGCAGGAAGGACATTTAGCCTTTATTCTATATCCCTCTAGTTTCTCAGATATTAACAGTGTATCGACGGCTCCCATCAAGAGAGCCTTTCTCACGTACTCTTCACCATAGGTGGCTAGTCCTGTATCTCTAGCTATGTGGTAAAGGAATTTCTGGACTATTCTCTTTTCTTTAGTGAACTCCAGGTCTTTTAACACATCTTCTGCTCTTTTAGCCAACTCGTATATTCCCTCTTCTCCGCTGTTTCCCACGTCTAGTACAGCTATTATCTTCTCCTTTAATCTATAATCTAAGTAGTCACCTTCAGTAAACTCGTACTTGGTTGGACCCGGACCTCCTATTATAATTCCCTTTAAATTCTTTTCTTCAAGAAATATTCTCTTAGCATACTCTCCGGCCCTCTTAAGAAATTCGTGTGCAAGTTGCTCTATTATTCTCTCAAATCTTCTAGAAGATTGTCCTCCAGCTCTGTGTTTCCCTGGTACCCCAGAAGTTATCTCTTTGACTACTTCAATGCGCTTTCCTTTTAGAAGAGCATATGCAGCTCCTCCTCTGTCTACTACCATTAAGCCATATACGTCTTTTTCAGAGATCATTTCTTCGAGTATCTCTACATGGAAACGTGAGTCGCATCGATAAAGGTACACGTTCAGCTTCTCTGGAGGCTCTAGTACATGTACCTCCATTTTCTCGGCTCCCGGAACTCCTGTAGAAACATACCCGCAGAAGATTACAAGCCCATTAGGAGGCGTCTGCTTGAAAAGCTTAAGTCGCTGAATAACACTTGTCAGTGCTTCTAATACGTGATGCCTTGTAGTTCTATCCTTAATGTTTGTCGCAGTCGAGTACTCCTGCCTTAGTGTACTGAGTACATCCGATATCGGACGCCCTGCTGGTATATAGAGTGAAATGAGCTCAGTACCCCTACCCCTTTTCTGTTTCAGTTCTTCGAGGAGTCTTTTCAGCTTATATTGTTCAAGTGAACTTCTCTTGGACATTGCATGAAAGAATAGTGGCGATAAATTTAACTTTAACTCTACGTCTGCTTCCTTCAGCTATTTATGCGCTAAACCTACTATATCGTATACAGAGCTGAAGCCGTTGTCTTTAAGGTACCGTGCTAAGCCATCGATGACTTTTTTGAAAATATCTAGTCCTTCTTTTGCTATCCCAGAGCCTATTTGAAAAGCAGTTGCTCCGGCCAGAATAAATTCAACAGCCTCTCTCCAGCTTTCAATACCTCCTACTCCTATTATTGGAATATCAACGACTTTGTAAAGGTCATACACACAGCGAGTAGCTATTGGATGAATAGCTTTACCGGAAAGTCCACCATATATTGAAGATAAGCAGGGCTTTCTAGCATAAATATCTATTAGCAAACATCTGATAGTGTTGATCGCCACAATAGCATCTGCTCCCGCCTTTTCAATTCCTCTCGCGATCTCCAATAGATTATCGCTTAAACCTAGTTTTACCCATACCTTAAGTCTTGTAGTTTCTTTTATAACTTTAATAGCTTCAAAAAGGATCTGATGCCTTTTCAGAATCTCTAGCCCTAGATTCTTCGCGTGAGGACAAGAAAAATTCAGCTCAACCACAGGAAAACCGCTTTCTTCAACTGCCCTAGCCATTACTTCAAAATCCTCTACACTACTACCAGCCAGCGAGATAATTATTTTCTCTTTTTCATGCAGATCTTTTATTTCCTGCAAAAATTCTCTGTATCCTGGATTCGGTATCCCTAAGGAATTCACATAACCTACCTCGAGCTCTACAAAACAAGGAGTAGGATTTCCCGCGCGAGGTTTAAGCGTAACAGACTTCGTTACTACGGCACCTGCTCCTGCCTCAAGGACTCTACGTAAAAGACCCTCGGAAACTCCTAGTATACCCGACGCTAGCATGGAGGGATTTGAGTATCGCAGCCCTCCTATTTCAACTTCGAGAAACACCACTTATACTCACCCTTCTTAAACACTCGTCTCTTTTATATTTTCCAAAATCAGTTTTTAATAGAATATTTCCATCTATCACAGGACCTTCACAGCACACTCTTAAACCTATAGGATCAAGTACACAGCTTCCGCAAAGTCCTATTCCGCATCTTATGTATCGTTCAAGCGAAGCCTCCGACCTTATACCGCGTTCACAGCAGAGAAGAATAACCTTATACATCATAAGCTCTGGACCACATGTATAAACTATGTCATACTTTTCTCTTTTCAAGTATTCATCAAAACATTCCGTGATAACTCCCCTGTAACCATAGCTTCCATCTTCTGTAGAAACCACGATCCTTTCACAGAAAGTAGACAGCTCGTCCAGCAGTAAGAGCTCTTCCTTACATTTTGCTCCCAAAAAGAAATGTACCCTAACACCTTTTTCAGCTAGCCTTTTTGTCAAATAAAACAGAGGGGCCACGCCATATCCCCCAGCTACACAAGCAACTCTACCATCTTCAACCAGAGTAAAGCCTTTACCTAATGGACCTCTTAGCCTTACATAGTCCCCTATTCTAGCCTTTAAATGAATATACTCAGTAGTAGCCCCTGCTTTAGCTATAAGCAATCGAACAACAGTTCCACTCTCGTCAGCTATGCTTATTGGAATTTCCTCTGAACCAGGATACCATATCATAACATACTGTCCCGGATACGACTCTAGCCGAATATCCGTCTCAATAAAAAAGGACTTAACCTTGTAATTTTCATCTATAATCTTCTTAATTACTCCTTTTATCAGCCTTACCACCGTGACAGCTGATTTACTACTTCCTCGGAAGTAATGTATCGTCCGCAGTACTCGCATTTAAGAATTAAAGGCTCTCTGCTCACTATTGTGAAAACCGATGTAACCGGCTCTCGAGACTGTCTTGTTATACAGTTGGGATTTATACATTTAATAAAACCTACAATTTTCTCCGGAACCTTTACTTTATGTTTGGCTACTACTTTATAGTCTTTAATAATATTTATAGTCGCATGAGGCGCTATTAGTGCTATTATATTAACCTCTTCAGGCGTCAACTCCCTGTTTTCGATTTTAACTATGTCCTTCTTACCAAGTTTTCTGCTCTTTACATTCATCACAACAGCTATCGTTAGGTTTTCAGACCCCTTTAAGCCAAGTATTCTCAACACATTTATTGCATTTCCAGCGGAGATATGGTCTATTACGGTTCCATTTTTTATTTTTCTAACAATAAGTTCACTATTTTTTATACCATTCATTTTATTCACCCATTATTAATTTTAATAAAGCCATTCTCACAGGAACCCCATATTTTGCCTGAATAAAATATTTTGCACAAGGTAATTTATCTATTTCATACGGTATCTCGTAAACTCTGGGCAATGGATGAAGAACTATGAGATTCTTTTTAGATTTGCTTAATATTTCTGGTGTTACTATATAGCTACCTTTAACTTTTTCATACTCAGATGGGTCTGGAAATCTCTCTTTCTGGATTCTAGTTACATATAGTACATCTAATTCCTCTATAATATCTTCTAATCCCTCCTTTTCTTCAAATTTTATCTCAGATTTCTTTAAATAGTCTTTAACTTCTGGTCTCACTCTCAAAATTAGGGGAGACACTAAGTAGATTTTCTCAATATCGAAGAGAGTTAGTCCATATATGAAAGAACAGGCTGCTCTTCCGTATTTCAAGTCTCCTATAACGCCTACTGTTAAGCCATCAATTTTTCCAAGCTCCCTCCAAATTGTGTAAAGATCTATCATAGCTTGTGTCGGATGATGTTGCGACCCATCTCCTCCATTTATAACTGGAACATCTGCTATCTCAGCAGCGAATTTCGCTGCTCCCTCTAGCCTGTGTCTAATTACTATTGCGTCAGCGTAGTTGCTGAGCATAACTATGGTATCTGCGAGACTCTCTCCTTTAGCTATTGATGTACGCTTAATTTCACCGAGATGTACTACTTCTCCGCCCAGTCTTTTCATAGCAACTTCGAAGCTTAATCTAGTTCTTGTGCTAGGCTCAAAGAAAGCTAAGGCAAGTATTCTTCCTCTTAAGTAGTCGAAAACTCTTCCCTTAAACTCCTCGAAATATCGTGCAGTATCGAACAGAGTTTTCAAGTCACTTCTGCTGAAATCGAGTATCGAGATGACATCTCTCCCCTTAAACATCGTATCTCCTTTCAAACAGTTATTTAATAACCTATCTCTTAAACTAAAAAATTCACGTAATTGATGTTAAATAGCCATTATTAGTTGCTCTAATTTTCATAGCTATTGTGGCGGTTTATTTTCTGCGAGCTTAGAAAATAGTACGGTGCCCTGTGGCTAGATAAAAATAAATATTGAATGTGGAAAGAGATGTATGCGTGGAAGATTTTGAAAAATTTTTAGATAAGCGATTATATAAGAAAAAATTTAAGAAACTAAAGGATTCCGAGCTATTTGAGATTACAGAAGACGTTTTCAGTTACTATACATTGATGGCTTTATACGACTTAATCAACAGTGGTGTCATTGATAAAATGTATGGTGTAGTAGCTACTGGCAAGGAAGCAAGAGTGTATTGGGCTAAGGCGCCCGATGGAAGAGACTTAGCCGTCAAGATATTTAAGGTAGAGACTACAGAATTCAGAAAAACTAGGCTAAAATACATGATAGGAGATAGGAGATTTTCTCGTATAAGACGCGATTTGAGAAGCATAATTCGTGCCTGGTGCTCTAAAGAGTACAGAAATCTTCGTAGAGCACATGACGCTGGGGTACGTGTACCAGAGCCTATAGCGTTCAAAGAAAATGTTCTCGTAATGGAGTTTATTGGAAGTGAAGGAGTCCCTGCTCCTTTGCTAAAGGATTATCCTCCACAGGATCCTACTTCAGCCTACAATACGATTATAGAATACATCAAGAGACTATACTTGAAAGCGAAACTAGTTCATGCAGATCTCTCAGAATATAATATTTTGAACAATGATGAGGAACTGGTGATAATTGACTGGGGATCAGCCGTAGAGCTTAGTCATCCCAGTTCGCACGAGTTCTTACTACGTGACATAAGAAATATCTCAAGATTCTTTGAAAGATTGAATGTTGAAATAGAAGATCCTTTAATAATGTACAAAACTATCATTAAATCTGAACTTAAATAAGGTCTTTGAGTAAACCCATCTTTTCAAGTTCTCTAACTTCACCTGAAGTATATCTGTATACTATGTCACCTCGTTTATCTGACTGAAAGTCCCATGGAGCTACGAGAACTATGTCTCCTACTCTCATCCAGACTCTCTTCTTCATTCTCCCGGGAATGCGACAGAGTCTTATGTATCCATCAGCGCACTTTACTCTGACTCTATCGTAGCCCAACATCTCGTCAATTATTCCTAGTACTTCTCCTTCACCCGGTAATCTTAGCTTTACTTCCTCTTCCTCTATTTTTCGTCTCTTCTTTTTCTTTCTTCTTCTAACCATAGTGATCCCTATTTACGTATGAAATCATCTAGTTAAATATTTTGGAAAGTTCTTGTTGTTATTCGCTGGGAGGAATTATGTATATTCTTCGTTCGTATATTGCTGCCTCAATTATTTCTCCGGGCTTCAACCATTGAGGTACGTGCATTAGCCTTATTTCAATGGTCTCATAGTTCTCTAGATTAAGTAGTGAAATGAGCGGAGGAGTAATGGAATTTACTAAAAATTTCTGTTTAACTACGCTTATTCTTCTAATATGTCTTGGAATCGATTTAGAGGTTAAAGAAATTTCCTTATAGTTTGATAAATTAACTAACTTAATTACACTATGCTTAATTTCTTTTACATAAAAGATCTCATTGTTTATTGCTATTATATCTCCGATGCTGAAGGGAGGTAGTTCTACTTTGACTGTGACTTTTGATACTGGTCTACCATTCCTGTCTAGTCTTATCAGCTTATAGGTCTCTTTAATAAAAGACGGAAACTCCCTCTGAATAGCGGCTGCTAGTGCTCGTGCCACATTAGCCGACAATAGCTTAATGTCAATACCTCTCTCCTCCTCTATATCTACTATTACAGCATCTCTTTGCTTTTTCTGTAACTTTATTATCTCTCTTTTAACTATTTGAATTATCTCAGATTTTTCCTGTGGAGAGAGCTCTCTGCCAGACGCTCTTATTTGAAGAATAGCTTTCTCTTTCTTCAGAATCAAGTCTCTACATACTGGACATAGATCAGTCCTCATCCTTACTTCAACAATATGCTCTTCGCTATAATAAGGCATATTTTGCTTTGGTCTCCCTTTTATCCTTACAATAGTTATATATTTGTTCTTATTTCTACTAGATATTAATACTGTTATTTCTTTTACTTCCACCTTTGCATGCCTTCTTATCTCTTTTTTCACTATATCCGCCACTATGTCATCTAAACTTTCTCTAGGTCTTATCCATCTGTTTAAATAAAGTATACTTCCACACTCCCTGCATACTGATACCTTAATCAGAGGTAGCTTTTCAACCAGGGGATTGTGTTTTTTAAAACAATCTATGCACAGATTATCGTAATATACATCGGCTTCTCTCCCGCACTCTGCACAAAATCTTTTCATGAAATTCACCTTACTAGCTGCACATGAGGGATCCCCGCAACTCTTACTGCTACTCCTGGAGGAAATAGTCCTTTTTCTACAGCTTTCTTAATAACATTTTCTCCGAAGAGACTAGCTATTGTGGCACCTTCTAGTAGAGATAGCGCCTCGTCTATATCCATTAGTTCTCCTCCAAAGAACTTTGAAGAGAAATCTATGGTTATAGCCCCGTGCTTGAATTTCTTGCCTAGGAGATTTTCATCACATATACTTATCACTACTTCTCCCTGAACTCTGTGAACCTTAACGTAGCATTTAGCAGACATTCTACCCCGCAATTTCCATAGCTTTAGCTAGTTTTAATACTTTTCTCAAATACGATAACATCTGTAGCCGTTACCAAGTAACCAGTGCTTTTAGTACTAAAGTTAGGAGCTTAGGGCAATATTAGACCCATATAAAATGTCAGCTCTGGTGTCTTTCTTCATTTATCCGCAATACCAGCTCTCATCACACTATGCTATAAATCTATTACCAGTTTTAATATTTTCTTTGTTTGTCTCAAGCATGCGTTAGTGTTTCAGCGTAGATTACTGTAGTAGGAACAAGATCCAAGGGGTTCATAATATTAAAGTCTAGTAACTAAGAAACATCGTTATTAATACACTTAAGTAAGAAAAGAACTACGCTATAGGTATGGGCAGAGTTTTTATATATTCTCTTAATCTGCCTTTAACTACTATACCTTTCCCAGGCACTATTTCAAAGACATATATTGATGGCTTAACTGGCCGCCATCTCATCTTACGAACAAGTAATGTTCTTATGTATTCATCTCCTATACGCTGTAGTCCAAGAACGAGTACACCGCTTGCTAGGAATTCTTCTACACCAAAACGGCTAATGCTGTTACTATTTGTAGGTATTTCAGACGTAATGATGGTTGTGCATTTCACTTCATTCTCAATACTCATGATAAGTCTCCTAATGAATTCTCTCATCCACACTACATCTTTTTCTTGAAAAACCAATGATATTACAGGGTCAATGACAAGTCTAGAGGCTCCTATCTTTTCTACCTCACTCTTAATGTCAACAACAATGGACCTAACTATTGTATCGAGAGGCTTAGTGCTCAGCTTTTCCATAGCCTCTTGTGAAAGCGTTAGTATACTAAGGAAACCTCTATCAACAAGCGCTTCAAGATCCCATCCAAAATCTTTTGCTCCTCGCATAAGGTCTTCTACACTTTCATCTACTAGCACGTAGACTCCTTTATCACCGAGAGTTATACCGTAAACTAAAAAATTTAGTGAAAATAATGTTTTCCCAGTACCCGTTTCCCCTGAAACAAGATAAGTCCGCCCTCTAATAAAGCCTCCTCCAATTACTTGATCTAGACCCTCTATTCCTGATGGAATGATTTCTAGGCCTCTCATATTTTTCACCTAAACCGTCTCCAAGAATTCCTTTTTATAAAGTATCTCAATGCTCTTCTAACAAAGTCTGATCTACTCTCAAATACTCCTTTCTCCACTAAAGAGTCTATAGTCCTAAGAAGATTTTCTGGCACCCTCACGCAGATCGTTTTCACGAGAGAGTATTCAGAAGGGTACTTATATACTTAGTTACTGCTAGCTCGGTGCTGACAACTTAATCATCTCTTGTTATTAATGCTTTTAGTCTTTCTAGCTCGGTGCTTCCAGGTATTGAGCGTGGAGGCTCACCAAAACTCAAGTGCACTCTAGCATAGTTGTAGAAACATGCTCAAGCATAAACTAGCCTGAGAGCAGAGTCTAGAAGCTTGTGAGGCGAAGGAAAATACGCATCAAAGCCCCTCAATCCATCTTTAATCGCGCATATAAAGCACTCAACATGGCTGTGATACCTATTTTCTAACTGCTTTACGGCTTCTTTTAACGCCTATTGATGTTAGTGTTTTTGCTGTTTGTCTTAGGCTCTGGGTCTGAGAGATAGAGGTATATTGCGTAGAGCGCTACTTTTATTGGGGTCCGCTCTCTTAGCATAAAGTAGGTTCTGCACATGCTATTATACTAGAGAGCCGCCCCCCGCCAAAAACCTTAAGTTGTCAGCACCGCTAGCTCTATAGTATACGCCCTTAGGGAAAATAATGCTTGAAGAGTATTAGATTTTGAACATTATGTTGAAACTAACGCTGGGATGAAAAAGCTTAGTACTCTAGTAATGCTTGGAATGTATCTTGCTGACAACTCTCCCTATATTTAAATCATACATATATAAATGCCTCAAAGGTAGAGGTGTACGTGAAAGAACCTTCGATACTGATAGAAACAGGACTGAAAGCGATAGACATGCTTTTTCCTCAAGGATTTCCCAGAGGATCATTTATATTAATTTCAGGTGAGGCAGGAACTGGAAAAACTATATTAGCATATAGTATAGCTAAAGCTTACTTAAGAAGAAATGAATACTGTATTTTTGTCACTTTAGATGAACCACCATCTATAATCGAGGAAAACGTTCTTCTATCCTCTGGCCAAAATTCTCTTAGAAAGTTGACTATAATTGACTGCTTCAGTTTTAGATCAAAAAGTACTCTCTACTTAAGAGAAAGTGAAGTAAAGTATTCTACTAAAGTAATCTATGTAAGCAATCCGAGGGATATTAAGACTTTACAGCGCATCATATATGTTACAGCAAAATCCTTCAGCACTCCTAGTAAGGGATTAATTGTTGTAGACTCGCTAACGGAGCTTATAAGCCTTTGTGATGCTAATTCTTTTGTAGAATTTGTCAAAATGCTACGCTCACTTTTTGCTAGAGAAATGGGCGTAACTGTAATAGGTACTTTAACATTCGGAATAAAGCTCCTAGAAGGTCTTGATGACCTTTTAGACTACGTTGCCGATATAATAATAGACATGAGGTATGAACCAGAATATATGAGGCAAGGACTACTCATCAGACAGCTGAGAATTAGGAAAGCCCGAGGCTGCCCTCATGATACTCGATGGCTTACATTTAACGTAGAGGATGGAGAGCTTAGCCCCGTAGAAATTCAGGGAAAAGATTACCTATCACTGCTTTCTTCTTTTAGTAGAATGGAGCCACCTGTAGAATAGATTAGCCTGTAAACCTTGCAGGGTATTTTACACTCTTGCGCTATTTCTTTCAAGAATAAAGCATACTCGTCGCTTTGAGTAGTAATTATCACTTGTTTTGGAAAACCATCCTTACCAATCATTTTAGCTAAGGCTCGCCTTATTTCATCGTCTATATTAGGAAGTGGATCGTCAAATATTATGAAATCTGCTTTATGTGATGCTAGTCTGTTTAAAGTGAAGACTAGGGAAAAGGCAAAAATTATTTTCTGTCCATCACTTAGAAGATGAAGAGACGGGACTATAGTTCCATCGTTGCGCCTTACGAAAAACATATACTTATAAGCACCTTTCTTCCCTATTTTTACAGATTTCATGCCTATTTCAGCTATATCAGGATGAACATAGATCTTTCTGAAAATAGCGTTCAGCGAGCTAAGTATCTTTAAGATAGATTCTCTTCGTATTTTATCCTGAGCCTTTTTATACGACTCTTTTACGATTTCAAACTTGTTTAATAATTTATCTATTTTTTCGAATTTCTCTTGTAATTTACTGTATTCTTCTTCTAGTTTTATAGCTATATTTAGTTGTCTTTTTGAATCAGATATTTCTTTGTTATAGTATTCTAATTCGTCCATGTATTTTTTAATAAGTTTATCTAATTCGATTATTCTGTGGTTTAACGTTTTTTTCTCATTTATTAGTTTTATTCTCTCTGAAACTATTGATTCTATATTTTTGTTTTTAAGCTCTACATTTAGTTCATTGAGCTCTTCTTTTATTAGTTCTATCTCATTGTTTATTTTTGCTAATTCGGAGTATTTCTCTAAATAGTCTAGCTGTTCTCTTATCTTTAGTATCTGTCTATGAAATTTATCTATAAAAGATTTAATATCATTTAAACGATCTTCTAGTTCTTCTGCTTCTCTTTCAATTTCGCTTATCCTATCCTCTATGCTTTCTATTTCGTTTTCTAGATACTCTTTTAATATCCTCAGTTCTTCTAAGTAGTTTATTTTTTCCGATAGATCTTCATATTTTGAAACAAGAGAGCGATATTCTTCTATTTCCGAAATTAATTTTTCTCTTTTTAAAAAAAGCTTCGACTTGCCTTGAACTATATTATTTAAATGATCCTCTATGTGCTTTTTACTATTAAAGGATATGTCTCTATTACATATTGGACATTTAATTGAAATATTTTGTTTTAACTGGCTAAGTAATTTTTTAAGTAGCACTAATTTACAGTTATCCTCTTCTAACATTTTATCAATAATGGTAAGCTCGTTTTCTAGCTTCTTTAAATAATTACGGGCTTCGTTTATGTCCTTTATCTTCGCTGTTATTTCTGTTAACTCCTCTTCAATATATTTGAGATCTTCTAGTTCTGCCATTATTTCTGAAAGTCTTGCCTGCCTTGCTTCCTTCGTCAGCTCCAATTTATTTTTTTGTCTAATGAGCTTAGCTAACTCGCTTTCTAGTAAAGCACTTTTGCTTTCTATTTTCAATACAATGTTTTCGAAGACCGATAATACTTCGAGTATGTTGTTTTCTGTAATTTTCACAGCTTCTATTTTTTTGAGCTCCTCTCCGAGGAGAAGAGAAGCTAAAATACTTGATAATTCTACTTTTATATTTTCTAGATTAAATGTTATGTTTTCTAGTATTTCCTCTTGAGTTAACTTGATTTTCTCGAGATCCTTCTTCATCTGCTGTTTTCTCCCACTTAAGTACTCCATTTTCTTTATTAATTTTTCTCTTTGCTTTAATTTATTTTTTATTTCATTATATTCAGAAATCATTTTCGATAATTCTTTATCAATATTCTTAGCTCTTAGAATTTTATTTTTTCTTTCCTTTTCGAGTTTATTTATTGTGATGGATAGTGTTTTTATTTTCTTTTCATAATTCTCGATTTTTCTTTTAATATCTTCTTTATTAAAATACTTCATGTCCTCTTCTACTTCTTTAAGACGATTAGCTATGCTGTCTTTTAACTCACTTAGTTTTTTTGTAGGAATCAGTCTTGCTATTTTTCTATATGCATCGATACCTAACATTTTATCAATAACCATTGTTCTTCGAAGAACAGATCCGTAGGCTAGGCTTTCTAGGCTTCTATGTCGTACTAAAATGCATCTGACAAAGTTATCTAGGGACATTTGCATTATTTCTTCTATTATTTTATTGACTTCTGCTGTTGTTTTAGATATTCTCTCATTATCTTTATATAATATACTTTTTAACGGTTTACCTTTTAGTTTTTTTCTCTCAATAATATATTTTGACTTATCATCACTGAAATTTAAAATTATCCTAAAATAATTGCTAACACTGTTTATATAATCATCTAAACTAACAGCTCTTTCAATAGCAGTCTCGTAAGTCGCACCATATAATCCTAGCTCTATAGCACTAATAATAGACGATTTACCAGATCCCACAGGCCCTACTATTATAGTAAGAGCTGGAGAGAAAGTTATTTTTAGAGTTTCTTTAAAACATCTAAACCCGTAAATTTCTATTGAATCGAGCCTCATAGTCACTCTGACTCTAAGTATTCTTTCACTATCTTCTTTATTTCTTCTTTTAAAGAATTCTTGCCTCCTGAGGTATAGGCCTTATACAGTCTAATTGCTATAGTGTAAGCTTCATCGTCTGATATTACCTCTTTAAGTAGCTCTTCAGGTGATCTTATTTTATTTTCCGCCACGTAAGTCACCTCCTTTTCCTTAATACCTTAAGCCATGGATTATCGACTAGGTAGTCAGGGAGCTCAGTTTCAGTAGTTTCTTTTAATTTAATATCTTCTCTAATATCACTCAAATCAATGCTTTTCTCAATAGCTTTTTGTTTTAGATAAGCAACATTTCTTTCCAAAAATTCTAATTTTTCTATAATTTCACTGTACTTTCTTGAGTTTACTGCACTTTCACTTATTTTTGAAATTTTTGCCTCTAGTTCTTGAATAATATTATCTAGTTTTTCCAGATGAGATTTCATTAGAGATACTTCATCGGTAATAATCGCTACTTTGTTTTCAAGCTCTTTAATTTTATTCCTAATTGATGAAAAATCGGAAAAGCGACTTTTATAAGTTAGAGAGAATGATGGAAAAGCTTCTTCCACTCTTCCACTAAAGTAAGTAATTACTCCTACACCACATTCTTTAAGTAAGTTTCCATCTACGTATCTCGGGGTAAAGAGGGATTTTGGAAGCACAATATATACTTTATCGGCTATTCCGGTATAGGTAGCAGCTTTTGCTAAATAAGTGAGAAAATAACTTTTGCTGTAGTTCTTTCTAGTCCAGCGAGGTATAATTATGAAAATAGTATTTTGTCCGTCTTTACATACTAGATCTATCTCTTCTGCAATATTTTTTCCATAAGCTCTTTCTACATCACTTTTAGATAAGATTAGCCAGCCCCTTTTATTTTTAAGAAAATTACTAATGACTTCTATTAATTTTTCTTTAGAGAAAAATATTACACCATTCATCTCCACTTGTACCATCCCTCCCGTTTCTCCCAGCTCCACTCGTAATCTAAAGGCACTGCTACACTCCATACTATACATCCCTTCCACACCGCGTACTGAGGATCTACTGTAAGTTTTACTCCTGCTTCAATATCAAATTTCTTAAGGAGAAGACGTACTTTTGTAGGAGCGCCACATGCTACATCCTCTAGTCCTGAAGGAACTTTCCACATGAAATTTCCGCCGCTAAGTATTATTTTTCTGTATACCTCCTCCTGTATTTCTAGAGAGACCTTTTCTACAGACCTAACTATAGCTTCTCCTAAGTCTATCTCTCCGGGAAGAATATCGTCTCCCAGCCTCCCCTCCCTGATGGCAAAACCTCGCTTGTAGTAACTAGCAAAAATCTCGTGAGATGGATTGAAAACTATTTCTCCTATTAGAAATCTCATCCAAGCTTCCTTTTCTAGCTCTATTTTTATTGTAGTACCTGGAAACCTATATGATACTTTATATTTCTCCGGGTCGGATTTGGCTTCTTTTATAGCTTTGTCCAGGTCTATAGGTATGAGACCTATCATTTCCTTTATTCTTCTTACTACAGTTTCTTCTCTTGCTAAATCCGCGTAGCCTGCATCTCGAAGAATTTCCGCTGTAATCATATCTGCTTCAGCTCCTCCTCTATTCAGTACTGCAATAGCATCAGAGATAGCCCTAAGTGATATGGGGCATATCTGAGTATTACCATGCCCTGATTCTACTACAACACATTTAGTTTCTTTATTAGCTATCGCAACTGCTAATGGTTGAGGAATTACACTAACTGCCCTTACAAGCCCCGTTTCCTCATCAATCTTCTCATGTATTTCAAATATTTTCTCGTACATGTAGTTTGGAGCTACTGCCGAGAGAGCCGCTGTCACACAATAGCCTTTGAATTCGCTTTCCATTAATTTATACCTAGTTAGCCCATATTTCGTTACTTCATAGATCACTCTCCAGGCCCTCTCGTCCTCTTTGGCTATAATACCGTCTTTCATCGGGTATACCAGATTACGTTGAACTTCTTCTTTTGTCCCTAAATAATCCCTATATTCGGGACCAACTATTAGATCTTTATCTATCCCGTATAATCTCTTGATCAAACTGTCTTCTATAAAGTATCCTGCATTCTCTATAATGTCTGGCTTCTCTCTGATTGGACCAAATTTATAGAATCTAGTACCGTAGTCTTCTCCGAAAGAATACTTTCTTTTATATCTTTCTACTTCCATGCTGTTATCACCTATGCTGACTTACTATTACATAAAGCTCTACGCGGTATATTGGCTTTATGCTTAATTAAGCAGCCTAAAGAGATTGCTGAAAGTATTTGTTTGTTAACCTCAAGATGAATATTTTCATACTATTCTTGTTCTCATAATATTAGTATTCTCATAGATATTAGTAAATATCTTCTAAAGCTTATGTAAAAAATATATAGTCATAGACTATAAAATGCACTTATCTTTAAGTTTATTTATGTTAATCAAATAAAGATACTTTAAGTTTATTTGTACTGATTCCTGTGCTAGCTTAGAAAAATGTAATTCTTATGCTTTATTAAAATATATGCTTCACTTATCTTTAAATGCTTTTATCCCCAGAGACTTGCTAAGTATTTAAGTTGAGCTATTCTGTCCATGATCTCAATATACTCCTTTTCTATGTTTCTCTTCTGTTTAGAAAATTCCTCTTCACTTATCTCTCCTTTCTCTTTTCTCTTTAGGAGTACTTCTAATTCTTTCTCTAGTTCCTTCTTTCTTTTAAGTAGTTTTTCAAGAGCCTTAGCTGGAGATTCTTCACTAAAATTCACAGGCTGAAAACAGCAATCAGGTATTTAAGCTTAATTATTATTCATTTATTGTGAGTATAGGTCGGTATGAGATACTAATGGAATTTGAGAAATCAGGGCCAGTTAAAGCAATTTTAAAACGGCATTTAGCCCCGATAACTATTGAAAAATTTCTAATGAAACTCCCTTACGTATCAACTGCTACAGTAATGCATCATATAGTGTACATAATTATGGATATAGGTGTAGGATATGAAAAGCCCAAGAATAGAGTTGACTGTGGACAGATATTTTATTCTCCCCAGAACAGAACTATAGGTATAGCCTTAACTGACTATAGAAGCTTACCCTTTAAGATTAATATAATGGGAGTAGTCAAGGAAAACTCTTTTGATGTTTTAACAAGTATTGAAAGAAGGGAGAGAGTTAAAATATCCCTGCTAGATTAAATAGAGAGACTATGGCTACTGAGAAGAAAATTCTAGCTTGTATAAAAGTTAAAGTAGCTTCACTAAATGACTTAGCTCGATATGCTGCTTCGATAGTATCTTCTAGACCGTTCTCTACTACTTGCATTTTACACTTTAAGGAAAATCAAAAAAACATCTACGGGATCCTCGCAGTATTTAATGATTACTACAATTTATATGGACTACCTATATTCTACTACTATGAAACTAGCTCAGAACTTCGAGGATCTTATGTTCTTATAAAAGTGGACGAGAAAAAAGAAAACATAGTGATATCAAATGGGGTTAAGCCTGGGTGGATACACATACCGATAATATCTTTAGCTGAAAAACCTAAATTCCTTTAATGATGGGTGAGAGAAAATGTACATAGACCTTTGGAGAGGGATTATGATTATAATTGCAGTACATATAGCTGTTTTACTAATAGTGCTTTTAGGTAAAAATAAGCCCTATAGAGTACAGCGTAGATTTGCCAAGGCTCTTACAAGTATAGTAGTATCCTATATACTTCTCGCAGTATTTACGTTTGTATTAATGACACCAAGATATGTAAGCTCTGAAGCTTCTTCATTAATGTTCGTCACTTCACTTATACTACCTCCAATTTCATGGTTCTTAGTAATAAGGTACTGGAGTGAGGAATAAGGGAGTATTGGTGTATAATTAATAGCTAGAAGCTTCTTGCTAAATAACGAAGATTATATAGTACTAGAAAAAAGGTTTTGAAATGCTTTACTTCTTGACTCTCTCTAGTACTATTTCAATAGTGGACACAGTTCTCTCTTTACCTGGCTCACCTACTTTCTCGCTACTGATCTTTACTTCTTTTACTGTTATTTGATCTGGTAGAAATCTTGTTCTAGTTATCTCAGCTGTGTCTACAGCCTTAGAAATAGCTCTGCCTCTAGCTTTTATGATTACTCGGTCTACTCCTTGATTGAATTGAATTACTGTAGCTAAGACATAGTTCATTGTAGGCTTCTGTCCCACTAATATTATTCCTTCACTAGGTCTTTCGGCTGCCATTCTCTCACCCTGTAGCGCCTTTCTAAAAGCGTCGCTTAATATATAAACTTTTCGGAAGACTAAAGCTTAGACTTAATCTCAGGTACATCAGATTCTAGTTAATAGTACTACACACCGGTTAGAAGAAATCTTCTAAGCATAATGAGGCTGTATAGATTAAGAATATTAAGGACTATGTTAGAGTAAGAGCGTGAGTCACACTCATGTCGTAATCAAGGGAATAGTTGTAAGCAAGACATTGACAAAAGATACTCTCGGGAACAATATAGTGAAAATAGAAATAGCCGAGGAGAGAGAAATTCCCGGTCCCGTCATAATGCATCCAAGAGACTCTACTCTGGCTAAAGAAATTATACCGATAGTCTCTCAAGTAATGAGAGCACTACCTCCCTTTTCTCAAAATAAGGTGATGATGCCTCGCGCTGTTCTCTTCTTAACAGAAGATGAATGGGATAGAATTATTGATAAGTTTGACATAGGCGATGAACTTGAAATATATATAGAAAAAGGCAGGATCACAATTAAAAAGAGCGATTAACTCACCTCGAGTTCTTGCAGAGGTATATCTTGGTATTTTCCATTAGGTAGTCTTCTTCTGATTATTATTGGGAGAACTTTTGCCTCTAGCTCGAGTTTCGCTATCTCTATTGGGTCCGTCACTCCTTCAGGAATCTCTATAAGTACTGGTGCACCTAAGGCTATTTGGAGAGCTCTCGCTCCTATTATCCTAGACTTTTCGTATCTTGTCAGACGAGGAGGCCCTATGATTTTAGGTGTTGTTTTGCTCATTCAGTTTCAGATTCCTTTTCTTCCTCAAATCCTTTTTCCTCTTCTCCCTTCTTTTCGCTCTCTTTAGGCGGCGCTGCTGCAATGATGTCATCTATTCTAAGTATCATTATAGCTGCCTCTGTTGCTGATTTAAGTGTTTGTTTTTTCACGATAGCTGGTTCTAGTACGTTGAGCTCCAACATGTTTGCTATACGAGCATTAAGGACATCGACTCCAGCCCACACTTCACCTTTTTCGTGTCTTGATCTAAGCTCTACTAGAGCGTCCACTGGATCCATGCCCGCATTATTTGCTAGAATAACTGGTATAGACTCTACTGCCTCAGCATATTTTAGCACCGCTAGCTGCTCCTTACTGGGTAGCTTCTTGGCAAACTCTCTTAGCCTTCTAGCAACTTCCATCTCAGGCGCTCCACCTCCTGCTAGGATCTTAGGATCTCTTATAACGTTTCTTATAACACATAGCGCGTCGTGTAACGCTCTTTCTGCTTCATCGACTATGTGCTCAGCTCCTCCCCGTAAGAGTATCGTTACAGCCTTAGGGTTGGGGCACTGCTCTATAAACACCATTTTGTCTTCTCCTACTTTTCTTTCTTCGACAAGTCCTGCTGTTCCTAGGTCTTCAGGCGACAAGTCTTCTACACTAGTCACTATTCTAGCGCCAGTAGCTCTAGCGATTTTCTCCATGTCCGATCTCTTTACCCTTCGGACAGCGAGAATTCCCTTCTTAGCAAGATAATGCTGCGCTAAGTCATCTATACCTTTCTGGACTATTACTACATTTGCTCCAGTGCTAGCTATTTTCTCAATCATCTCTTTTAGAATCTCAGATTCCTGATCTAAGAACGCTCTTAATTGCTCTGGGCTAGTCACATGTATTTTCGCACTCCATTCGGGTTTTTCTATCTCTAATGGACAATCAAGTAAAGCTATCTTAGCGTTCTCTACGCGCTTAGGCATATCTGGGTGCACTACTTCCTTATCTAAAACCACGCCCTTTATTAGCACACTTTCTTCAATCGACTTCCCCTTCTTCTTCTCTACTTTAACATTATCTAAGTCTAATTTAAGTCCCTCATCTATCTCTTCAGTAACATAAAGAGCTGCCTCAACTGCTAAATCTGCGAGAAACTCTTTGAACTCTGCTACTACTTTACTTCCAAGAGAAGTCATCGCAACATGCATTAAGACTTCTCGATCACGAGGTTTAACCTTAACAGCTATGTCATCAATTACACTGAGAGCGAAATCTAAAGCCTTTTTATACCCGTCACACACTATTGTTGGATGAATCTCCTGATCTAGTAGCTCGCTAGCTACTCTCAGTAACTCTCCTGCTAGTACTACGGCAGTTGTTGTTCCGTCTCCTACTTCGTCATCCTGAGCTTTTGCTACTTCCACAAGCATTTTCGCCGCTGGGTGCTGAACATCCATTTCCTTTAAAATTGTAGCACCGTCTCCGGTAATTGTAGCACTCCCAAATGAATCTACTAGTAGCTTATCCATTCCTCTAGGACCTAATGAACTAGCTAAGGCCTCCGCTATTACTCTAGCAGCCAATATGTTGGTTCGTCGAGCCTCTTTACCTACCGTACGAGAGGTTCCCTCTTTGAGTATTAACGCAGGTATACTAGCTCTAGCGCTCATACTCTCACCAGCAAACAACTGAAACTAGCGCTTCTATATAAACATTTCTTCTCTCTCGAGCGTGGAGGTTCGCTAAAACTCAAGTGCACTCTAGCATAGTTGTAGAAGCATGCCCAAGCATAAACTAGCCTGAGAGCAGAGTCTAGAAGCTTGCGAGGCGAAGGAAAATAAGCATCAAAGCCCCTCAACCTATCTTTAATCGCGCATATAAAGCACTCAACATAGCTTCGAACACCACCACGCACAATACTGTGCTTGAGTCTAGCCCAGCGAGCAGCAATAGGATACCATTTAGCGCCATCAGTAATCACGTGTTTTACTCCTCGCTTTTTAAGCATGCTTAGGAAGCTGTATGCTATGAGGATGTTTCTTGTTTCGCTGAGGTATAGGGCTATGAGTGTTCTTCGCTCGGGTTCTACTGCAACCCAGAGCCATACTCGCCTACCGCCGACGTTGACTGCTGTTTCGTCTACTACTGCTATATCGGCTTTTCTTGGCTGATGTGTTTTATGGCTAGTTTGCTGAATTTATGTACCTATTTTCTAACTGCTTTACGGTTTCTTTTAACGCCTATTGATGTTAGTGTTCTTGCTGTTTGTCTTAGGCTCTGGGTCTGAGAGATAGAGGTATATTGCGTAGAGCACTACTTTTATTGGGGTCCGCTCTCGAAGCATGAGTGCTGTTCTGCGCATGCCATTATACTAAAGAACAGACCCCCGCCAAAAACCTTAAGTTGTCAGCACCCTCTCCAATTTAATAATTTCTTCAATAAAGAGGTGACTTCAAAAAGAAAATAGCTTAAAAATAAGTACAATATTAACTCGTATGACTTTAAGTAGAGCCGGGGCGGGGATTTGAACCCCGGTATAACGGGTCTGCAGCCCGCCGCCTGACCCCTCGGCCACCCCGGCATTTTCAATTTTTCCTAGAAGAATATATTTGTTTCTACCTAGAGATGTGCTAAGTCATTAACTGGAGTTTTAGAAAAAGTACTCAAGTTTTATATGGATATTTTACAGTAGCATAATAATTGACGTGTGCTTCGCAGTCTTATTAAAAATATTTTGTAAAATATGTCATTAAATCTATTAAAATTATTTAAGTAACGGCTCTACCAGGTTCATTATTGCTTTATACCAATCCTTCGCCTTTACTACGCCGGATGCCAGTAGTACACCCTTCGTGCCTAATTTAATTGCAGCCTTTACGTCTTCACCGGTACTTATTCCTGCTCCACAGAGTACTGCGACTTCTGAATTCACTTGCCTAACTAGCTCTAATGTCTTTGTGATAATTTCTGGCTTGGCCTTAGATACAGGTATGCCTGTTCCGATCAGCTCTGGGGGTTCTATCGCGACCATTGTAGGATTGATAGCTGCTACAGCTGCGCTGACTTCTGGAGTATTTGCGCAGACGCATGTAATCAATTTTAGTTCTTTTGCTCTCTTGACTATTGAGTCTATCTGATCTATCCTTATTCTTCTCTCAGAGTGATTGAGAAGAGTACCTACGGCTCCCGCGTCTTTTATTGCCTCTAAAGTAACGTGCCCAGTGTGAGCGCCGGGAACCACGTCATCTACATGTTGAGAGAATACTGGTATTTCAACACTTTGAGCCACTAGTGCCAGGTCAGTTAGCTGGGGAGCTACGGCTATTTGTATTCCTGTTTTCTTGAATACCTTCTCTGCTACTTTAGCGAGCTCTACTGCTTTTTTGCCGGAAGATTGTCTATAAGATTTAAAGTTTATTAGTATTAGTGGATAGCTAATGGACATTAAGCTCCCTCTACTTAACTTTCTTGAATCTATCCTTAAGTTTTTCTAATACCATTGGAAGTGTTGTATACTCCATCTCCTCAGGTCCTAGTCTGTGAGGCATGAAAGGTCCATGTCTTCTAATAAAGTCTGCTATCTCAGCGGCAACTCTTCTAGACAAATCAAATGCTGGGTCGTCGAATAAGTCTGCTGGTCCTACGAGCTCACCATTACATAGCTGGAATCCTAGACCTACTACTCGTGGAGGCCCGTCGAAACGAGTGCACTTAGCGTCCTTAAGCCCTACAGGCATTAAGGGACCAATGTGACTTCCTCTCATCCATCCCGCAACTAAGTGTGGGAAAGCAAAGGCTTCGAGTATTTCACCTAAAGCCGGAAGGCCGTGTTGAGCTCTTATTATACATACAGGGTCGTCTTTGCCTACATAGCGACCTGCTATAAGAGACAGCCTTGTTGTACTAGCAACAGCTGCTATTTCATTATCACTTTTTCTATGTATGGCTGATATTACATATCTGCTTGTAGTGCCTATTAGGGCTAATAAATCGTACATTTCTTCTGGACAGCTCATGACTACTTCTTTACCCTCCATTACGTCTAAGACTGTGAATTTAAAGCCTCCATGCATCTTGGGGTCTATTACTAAACCCGCTGTATTAAATGGGTCAGCGAAGATTTTAAAGAGAGGCATGTTCCATGCACCGGGCTCTGTTTTGTCTGCGGCGAAAACTGTTATAGGCTCGCTTTCACGTTCCTTGAACTCCATTTCAGCAACTCCAGGTCCCATTCCCTTGACGTTGCCAGAAAATGTTTTTGAGAGAAGGTCTTGTCCGGCAGCGTAGAGTTTTAGCTTCTTAGAAACTTTTTCAGTTACTTCTTTAAAAGTATTCCAGGCTAATCCGTGTATCTCACTATTATTTACACCTTTATCATGAGTCATTAGTAACTGAAGGTCATCTCCACAGTTGAAAACATAGTAGTCTATGATTACTCCCTTTTTCTTAGCATCCTTCATAATCTGCTCTGCGAGTTCTTTCTGCATAGGATGTACTACGTGGTGTCCAGCTAGCGAGCCGATGTCGGCCTTTATAAGGGTTACAGTTACTTTCATTTAATTCACCCGTTAGATGGCTTATATCTACTAGAATATATGTTTTATACTTAATGGCTATAAAATAGTCTTGTGCCTCTTGAACAATTCTAAGAGAACACCTAGCTCTATTTTATAAAGAAAAACCTTAAATATGCAACCTCAGGAGTATCTTGAAGGATATGCCAAAGAAAAGGAAGAACAGAGGTCGAAGTAAGGGAGATAAAGGTAAAGAAGGTATGGTGCAATGTGATAGCTGTGGAGCACTTGTACCTCGTTCAAAGGCCAAGAAGGTTACGAGAGTGGTTTCGTTCATAGATCCTCAGCTAGAAAAAGAATTGAAGGCTAAAGGAGCTATTATACCTAAGTATCTCGTCACTAAGTATCTCTGTATAAACTGTGCTATATTTCAGGGAGTAGTGAAAGTAAGAGCTAGAGAAGAAAGGAAAAAGAAAAGGTCTCTAGGAAGGTAGTTGATGCTATATTATCTACCACCCCTCAATAATGATATATCTAGTAGAGTCCTCTAGAGGGGTCACTGCTCCTATTTTTAACATCAATAATCCAGCATCTACAGGTGGAAGAATAGACGTGATTTTTAGGAGCTTGATGGCCGCGATGCCGAATGATCTTGAAAAGAGAAAACTTATTAATTTCTATGTAGTGTTATCGGGACCTCCATCGCCTCCACTCCTAGTGAAGTTTATTGGAAAGGAATTTAAAGAACAACTAACTAGCGAAGTGTCTGTCGGTAGGTTATTCCTTAGGATACTTAAGAAAGAGGAAGTAAATGGTGTTTACTCTAAAAAGATTAATTTTTCTCGACTATTAAGAACACTAATTAATGAAAACTATTATATGATCTTATTAGATGAAAAAGGAGTAGATATTTTAAGTATTAAAAGACAGATTCTACGAAAATTTCCTAAAATAGTTTTTGTTCTTGGAGACCACGATGGTCTAAGCCCTGAGGCATTTAGAGAACTCAATAAAATGAGAGTATTAAAAGTGAGTATAGGTCCTAGAGTCTACTTAACATCTCACTGTATAGCTTACATGAACTTTGTACTAAGTAAGTGGGGTTTACTTTAAAGTATTCTTAGTTAGTAGACAGACATCTTCCTTATTTTCAGCAAATGCTTATTTTAGTGAGGTAAAATAAATATAGGAGATAAAAAATTGTAAACTGATGCCCGAGAGAATAGTGTGCTCTAAATGTAATTTCGTGCTTTACAAAGGAAATGACCCAGTACCCCCTGAGGAGATTATTAAGAAATACGGTGGTCGCTGTCCACGTTGCTTATCAAGACTTTCTATTACACCAAGAGCCATGGAAATATCTATTCTTAAACGTAAGTTAAGATACTTAATTTAATTACTCTGGGATATCGGGTGGTGATGATCATGAAAATTAAAGGAAAATCGTTACGGGGTATAACTAAGAGAGCTAAAAAGATAGCAGGAATTATACTTGAGAAAATAGGCTCTGAAAACTCTGTCATATTAACTGTCCTCATATTAACGTACTCTGCCGGTGTAATGTTGAGGATACTGCCAGCACGTTGGGGTATATACTTGAATGAGTTTGATCCATTCTATGAGTATTACTTAGCTAAAAAGATAGCGGAGAGAGGGTGGAGCGGATTTTTATGGTGGTTTATGTGGTGGTTTGACCGAGGAGAACCAGATAAACTATTTTGGTATCCTCAAGGTCGTGACTTAAGAGCGACTAGCGAAGTTGGTATATCAATGATATCTGCTGCTATATTCCTGCTAGCAAAAACTTTAGGCTTTAATGTAACACTCTATGTGATACATGCACTAGTACCAGTGTTTTTCGCTTCTCTAATACCAATTACGCTCTACTTACTCACTTCAGAGGTTTTTAATAAGCAGGCAGGGCTGTTTGCTGCATCCTTTTCAGCATTTAGTATAGCATTTCTTTCAAGAACTCCATTGGGAGGGAAGCACGAAAGTGTAGCTATACCCTTCATGCTGCTCTCCATGTACTTCTTTATAAAAGCCATAAAGTCGCGGAACAAGATTAGCGGAGCTCTTTCAGGAATGTTTTTAGGCTTAATGGCGTGGAGCTGGGGAGCTTACTTATATGCGTGGAATATTGTAGCATTATACACGTTACTACTTTGGTTCCTACAAAGATATGATAGTAAAAAAGCAACAGTATTCCTAGTATTTTATTTAGTATCTTCAGCAATGCTGGCTATATTCCCTAGAATAGGGTATAGAAAGACATTCTTATCCTTCTCAGGCCTAATGCCGCTAGCAGCTACGATAGTATCTATTGGTGAAATTTTAAGCGGTAAGTTAGCTGAAAAAGGCTCCGTAAAAGCATTTATTAGTAGGAGAAGAATACAATATGCTATTCTTGCCTGTATAGTGCTACTTGCTATTATAGGGTGGTACTCAGGCTTCTTTATGAGACTCAGCGGAAGAATTATGGCTATAATATTTCCTGCTAAAAGAGGAGCTTTAGTGGAAAGTGTTCAAGAGCATAGAATACCCACATGGAGTATGCTCTACAACGACTATGGATTTTTATCAGTTGTAGCTATTGCTGGAGCAGCAATTTCCATTAAGAAATGGCGTGATGAAGATATCTTCTTGGTGCTACTTTTCATAACCTCTCTCTATGCGGCTGCGTCAATGGCCCGTTTAACGCTCTTGCTAGCATCACCATTATATGCTTGTGCAGCAGTAGCTCTATATGAACTTATACATGTTGCACTCAAAATAGACAAAGTTCCTAAAAGGGAAAGAAACAATGTTCAAGCTTACTCGGCTCTCTTGACATTAGCTGTAATCGCATTAGTAGTTATAGCTTCCTCTCTAGGATTGCTTAATATGGTATTTCTCGCGGAACAGCCGCCTCTCATAGCAACTTCCGCTTTAGGTCATAGCCCTATTCAAGGAGACTACATGCTTAATAAAATGGACTGGATTGCTACTCTAGAGTGGATGAAAATTAATTTACCGCAAAACTCTGTCATAGCCTGCTGGTGGGACTATGGATACTGGATCTCTGTAAACACCAATATGTCAACTATATGCGATAATGCAACCCTAAATTCTACTCAAATAGAGCTTATGGCAAAAGCATTTCTATCAAATGAAACAGAGGCACTAAAAATATTTAAGCGCCTTGGAGCCACTCACGTTGTCGTATTTCAGCCTTTTGGATCCGCAACAGCTCGCTATGGAACCACCCGCATTTTCTTATGGTATCCTGGTGGAGGAGGAGACTTCGAAAAATCGTATACTGCTATGGTAAGAATAGCTGGATTTAATGAGTCAAAGTACTTCAACTGGATAAGAGTAGAAGGAGCAACTCTATTAGCTCCTGCCAATACTCCTGAAGCCAGAAACGCTACACTTTTCCGCCTAGTATTTATAAGAACTCCTGAGAGAAGATTATTCATATTTAATCCGTTGGCTAGAATGTTTGCCAGAAACTTTGAGGGTGAAGCTGTTGAGATACCACCGCCAAAACACTTCAAACTACTGTATTTAAGCCCTAGAGGATGGGTCTTTGTTTACAAAATAGAATACCCGAAGTCGCCAGAAGGCTAATTTTCTCCAAAGGCCAGTTTTTTCATCAATCTTCTATATTTTCCATATTTATCTATAGGAGAGAATTTAGGAGGATGGGGCGTTCTAGTTTTTTCTCCGCATTTTGGACAATATTCCTCAAGGGTATATATTCTGCACTTAAAACATTTCCTTAGTAAGCTTTTAGGGCTCATCTTTTAGCCTCAATTCTAGTGAACTGAACAGAACACTCTAGTTTCTTCCCTAGCTCCATAATACTATCAACTATTTCCTTTATACACTTCTCTCCTATCTTGTAATTAGGTGCCACTAGATCTATACGATACCTAGGAGCCCCTATAGCATACACCCTGACCTTCACGTTCTTATATTTCTTCGAAATGTCGTTCGCTAGCAGAAGCATTTTTCTAATATCTTCTACACCCCTCGGCTTAAGAGATCTCATTGTAAATATCCCGCTTATCTTTGCTTCAGGAAGCTTTATTCTTTCCTTAGCTAAGGCAAAAGCTTCCTTCGCCCATTCCTTAGATACTCCAGCCTCAATAGCGGCTACGATTCCTCTCTTCGCTAACTCCTCGAAGCCCGCGTATATTTCACCATAGTAATCTTCGAGTTTCCAGCCTAGCTCTCTGTAGGCATCATCTATGGTTTTACCTAGTCTCGTAGCTATTATTTCGAGTAGCTTATGCGCAAAAACAGCTCTCTTCCACTCTCTCATTTTTTTGAGTCTTTCCTGGTCTGTAACTCTCTTAAGAGATACGTCTACGTGACCTCGTCTAGGATTGACTCTTATGACTTTAAACACCTTTTTCTGTCCTTCACGCATCACGTCTCGTATGCTCTTGAACCATGTATGGGAGGCTTCGCCTACAGGACAGTAGGCTTCTATGCCGCCGTATTCATCTAAGGTAACGAAAGCCCCGTGCTCAAATATTCTTTTAACTGTTGCGACGACCAACTCATTTACTCTGGGAAGTCTTCGGCGCTTTTTTATCATGTGTTCACCTTTACTCTAGTCTTTTAACTATTTTTGCCTCAATAATACATTTTCCTCCTGTTGGTCTGGCAAGCACTCTATTGCATACGAGGCATCTGACTACAGTGGATGCGTGGTCGAAAATAATCTGCTCAGTACCGCAATCTGGGCATCTAACTTTTACAAACTTGCTCTTGGGCTCAGGAATAAGTATTTTACGCTTTTTCATGCTCTTAACCTCGTTCGACGATTTCTATACGTTTTAATCTTATACCTTTCCTATGATAAGTATAACCACAGACTCTACATGTTAGCTTGAGAGTCTGTTTTTTAGTGACTTTAGCAAATCTCTTTTGCTCAGGCTTTCTTTTAGATCCATAGCCTTTCTTCTTCATAGCATACCTTCTTTCTCCCTCGGCTAAGCTCCTTCTTTTGCCATGCTTATATAAGCTGACACTGTGATCAGTATGCTTTCTGCATCTGGGACAGTAAGTTCTGATAACTCTTGGGACTTTCATTATCTCCACATAGCTACTTTACACAAGTTATTAAATATTACTCTCTGAGAACACACTTCGTAAGAACTAAATTTCTTCAACTTTAATTTTATCACACGGAATATTTTTAACAAAAGTCACGGGAACAAATATCACATCTCCCTTAGAAAATGGGCCTAGGGAGATATTTTCTGTAGATATTTTAGGAACTTCATCCTCAAACACAACTAATACGAGCTTATTTTTCGATTCTCCTGTAACAGATATAGGAGCCTTCTTTAGACCTACTATATATTGAGAATATATTCTTCTTATTTCATCAACAATAAGTCTTTCTTCATATGTCATCTTATCTAATGAAACATCCTTATTAGTGAAAACTATCTCTATTATTTTTAATAGTCTAATATACTGAATTATATTTAGTAATTTTAATATTTTTTCTTTATTAGCAAATTCATTTATATTATTTAATGCCATATTATAGAAATTCTCATTTAATTTCAATAACTCATCACTTTTAATTTCATATATTATTATTCTTTTTAGTTCATCAATAAGTTTACTTGGATCTAACTTAATATCTGCTCTTTTCTTCAAGTTCTGTCCCCTGTGATTTCCGCTGCTCCCTTTAATATAAGGTATAAGGCTACATTAATAGGTAACTTCAAAACTCCTTCTTTTCTGTTTAAAATGTAATCTAATACTTTTGGAGGAGCATCTTTCAGTTTTACTTTAACAAACTCACTAGGAGATAAAGGAGATGCTTCACTTAGAGGATCAAAGGCATCCACATCATTAACTATAGCAACTATCATACCAGTCTTTCCATGAAGAGTTAAAGGAAGACGTATAAGCCTCTTTATATCTATTGTTACTCTCTCATCTATAAGACAAGAATATCTAAGTATACTTTCTCGAAGTATTAATTCTTTTAATTTCTTTCTTCTTGATAGGAGTCTAAAAACTGCCTCAGGAGACGTCATCCCCGTTTTCTCGTAAGCCACAAGCATTATTCTCCGGATCCAGCCGCAGTTCTCCCATAATTTAGCTTTTACTAGTGATGGGAAACGTAGCCCTAGGCCTTTTACATAATTAACTATCTCCCGCCTAGCATCCTGGTCTAAGTCGTATACCTTTTCTGATAATACATGTACATGAAAACCCCTATGCCCTGAGAAACATACTAGAAGCTCACTCTTTGAAAAACCAAAGTCTACTATTAGAAAATCAAGTAGCTTATTTGTCTCTTCTTTAGCGACTTCAAGACATTCGTCACAGACCCATGTACTACTTCTTATGGCTTCGCTCCTACATGAAGGACACTTCGAGGGAGGCGCCCCCCAGCCCATTTCTCCACAATTAGCACAGAACCATTTATCATGCTTCTTTTTGCACTCAGTTGGGATGTGATCGACATCTATATCAAAAATAAGCTCTGCTCCAAGCCATCCCTTAGACTCCATTGCTGAAGCGTCAGGTATCTCATAGAATGCTGAAGAGTAGTATGCATGAAGCGGTACATGTTTTCTCAGATACTCTGCTAGTTCGCTCACAGACTTAAAGGATAAATGCCTCGCCATGCCTTCTCTATCAAAGAACATGAAACCAAATTCTCTTTTTTCTATCTCATCAACTTCATATGGAGTATTCCTCCTGTAATACTCTTTAAATATTTTCATGGCAAAATACAAGTTTTTATTGCTTCTTTTCTCCATATTTCATCAACCTTAAGGCCAATCTGTAATACTGCAAAGGATGCTTAATTTTAGTACATAGCTTATTAGGATTGCAAAAACCAAGTATTTTAATATTTTCACATTTAAAAGTGGTATATTTAACACCAGATCCTCTCAGTCCAGCAATATGCTCTACCTGGTAACGCGTCTTTCTTTCATCAAAATCGGGAGCTCGGCTAAAGAGACTGACTACTTCATCAACACTCTTCCCTATGTTCAGCAAAAAAGCTGTAATAGCAAAACGAGCAGCATGAGGTACATTGACTCCCTTCTCGATGTCCTCTATTATTTTAAGCATGCACGGAGGATATAGCGGAAAATCCCTTCCCCTTATCTCTTCAGGCAACTCATAAGCTTCCTGTAAAAGCGAATACTCCTTACATAGGGAAATGACAAAGTCGATTTCCTCCTTAAACAACTCCTCTATAATGCTCTTATCAGATATGGGCTTCTCTAACATTTTTAAAATTCTCACTTTAATAGCCTCCTGTAGTATTCTGATTAGCTGGTTTCTTGTTATTAAAACCCGTCCCTCTTTAACTATCTGGTTTATCAGACTCCAAGGACCCCCTAATTTAGCTCCATATCTTAAATAGTCAGTAAACCCAATAAAATAGAATACCGCTCCATGAACCTCTTCCTCAGAGACTTTAATAGAAAACTCCTCTTCAGCGAGGCGAAAAACAGACTCTAGAGGCTCTAGCTGTAGCATTTTAGAATATTTCTTTGCTTCATACACAGCAAACCTACTATTTAAAATAGAATTAGACAAAGTTCTCAGCAGTACCAATACTAAATAAAATGACAGTATGTTCCTATAAGGATCAAAGACGATCTCTTCACGAACTCTTCTACTATTTCTCGTAACAGCCATCTCTATTTCTCTTAAAGCACTCTCTACTATCTCTCTGTCATTTTTTAAGCTACTCAACTCTACTTCTTTTGACACTATGTAACTTAAAGCTCTTTTCGTAAAGGGGTACTTAGCCCAGAGCTTTTCCATTCCCTACAAGAAAATAATGCTACAGATTATTCTGTCTAGCGGTAAGTGGCTAAATATATTACTACAGTATATCTTAGTCGTATTCTCTCCAAGTATAGCCACACTTAGTACATCTAAAGAACCTTGTAGGCGCTTCGTCAGCCCTTCTTGTCTGAATCATCCACCAATATGCCTCATTATGTCCGCAACGAGGACACTCTGCTCTGGTTTTAGGCAATGTTCTCAGCTCTAGGGGAGTCTCTATAACAACAGTTTTCTCTTTTACAGAATGCTCTATTTTCTTTTCTTCCCTAAGAACCATTCCTTTAGCGCTCTCCTTATAGCCGCATTTTCTGCACACAAGATAGGTCTCTCCTCCTTCTCTTTTAGGAATCATAAGAGATCCACACTGAGGACAAAACTTCATGTTCTCACCTTACTTAAACATTTTAACAGATGACTTTGCTCCACAAGCCTGGCACTGGAGATAAAACATTCTTTTTTCTTTTACTAAGACAGTGTCTGGTTCTCCGCAGACAGGACATATAACATAGTTTTTAACATACCTCTCAATAATAGCATCAATAGTTCTCTTCCTATGCTCTCCATGAACTATGGCCATCCTTCCCTCTAGGTATCCAGGTGCTCCTAACTCTTTTAAGAGATACTTAAGCAAATGCTTTGGATCTCTATTCAGTATATCACATATTTCCATAAAATTCTGTATAATCACCTTTCTCCCTATAATAAGTATTTCTGCTCTAGGTATCTCAAATCTTCCTCTATGAGTTCTTTTTTCAGGTAGCTCCTTGAAAGCTCGTTCAAGCAGTAAGTTGTAGTTATAAATTACACTTCTCTCCACCATGGTATTCGCTTGACTACATAAGAAGATGTGGTTCATAAACTTTCCGCTGCAGATTTAGTTAGAATAGATGCTGTGGTACTAAGTTGATTCGAGTAGTAGTTTAGATATATCAGCCGACTGCTTAGTCTTCATTTACTCCGCGTTCCAGCGGTCATCACTCAAGCATTATTTACACTGATTACTAAGGCTGAGACTATTTAAATATTAAATTGTCTTAGGTTGCTAAAATGAAAATAAGTATTCGGCTGAGATAAGTTTACGCTTTAGCTTTCTTTAACTATTCTAATATTAGAATTATATACATCTATAGTTAGAAATATTTTCAATTTAGTGTTTTCTTATACTTGCTAATGTAAAGGCTCTGAGCTATTCAAGTAGTTCCTACTGATGATATCTGATAAAGGTCTCTTACTTCGTAGACTTAAGTACGTCATATCTAATAGTACTTACTAAATACTCCTTAAGGTAATCAATACTTATTTTTTTCAATGCAGATATTAAGAATATTTTCTGATAAGATTTATTTTCGAGATCTTTTAATATATGTTGTATACTCGGTCCTTTATTATCAAATATATCTATTTTATTTATAGCTATCACTATCTCCTTATCTTTGAAATAAGTAGAAATTTCTGATAAGACTTTAAACTGATAATTAATGGTAAAACCGCAAGTTTCGCTCGGATCTATCATGTAGACTATTATGCCTATCAAGTGCTTTAATGCCAGTATAGCCTGGAGCTCCATCTTATTTCTCTCGGATAGTGGTCTGTCTAAAAGTCCGGGAGTGTCTATGACCTGAATTAAGATATTCTCGGGCTCTAAACGTATATGTCCGATGGTTAATTTCTTTGTGGTAAATGGATAGCTGGCTACTTCGGACCTTGCTGAAGATATTGCATTGACTAGAGTTGATTTACCGACGTTAGGGACCCCTGCTATAACTATTGTCGGTAAACTGGGATCTATTGACGGTAATTTTTTGAGTATTTTTTGATATTCCCTAATTCTTATTAGCTCTTCATTTATGCTTTTTACAACAGAGTATACTCTACCCGTGTATTCTCTTCTGAGTTTTTTAGCATCTTTTACGTCGACTATTCTTCTTGACTTAATTAAGTACTCCTGTCTAAGTTTATCTAGTATTTTTATGCATGCCATGACTTTGCCCATGGATTTCTTGAAGTCGTCCATATTTACTACTACATAGGCTAACTCTCGGTAGAAATCATCTAGTTCATCTATCTTAGGTACAGAGTAGATACTCTCCTTTATTCTTTTTACAATATTCTCATGTAGTGTCTTTATGTAGTTTTGAGTAACTGTAATGCTTCTTTTAGCCGATGACCAGCGGACAGGGCTTTTTGTTTCCATTCTCTTAGCCCTGTTCAGTGCTATTTTAAAAATATCATCTCCGCTGCCCGGCATCAGCTTTATTTTTGAAAAAGGATTTCCTTTAACCATTATTTCAGGTGCGTTATACTAAAGGTACAAATAGCTCTTCAGCTTTTCCTTCAGATATTATAAGAACGTCTATTCCATCTCCGCTTACAGCATCCCTTGAGACAGCAGTCTTTATGGCCTTAACAGCTAAATTTTTGGCTTCTTTCATTCTTAAGTTCTCTTTATATTCTGTCTCGAGTATACCTATTGCTATTTTTGCTCCAGTTCCAAGTGCGGCATACTTATCTTCTATTAGGGACCCCAGTGGATCAAGCACAAAAATATGAGGCCCTGTCTCATCTATTCCTCCTACCAATGTCTCAGCAAAATAAGGCATCAGCCTCCTATTAAATAGTATAACTGATAAAAGCTTCGCGACTCCCTTTACGCTAAGTATTCTTTTAGTCTCTAGCTCGTAAAGGTTAACTTCAGCCGCAAGAGACTTAGCTATCATCTGCATATCAGCAATAAGTCCCGCACATGCTATTCCTATTCGGTCATTTATTTTATACACTTTTTTGCCTGCTTTACTCATTAACATGAAACCATAAGTGACTCTCTTCTCTGCTGCCAGAACTATTCCTTTATCAAATACTAGCCCTACAACAGTTGCTCCAGGCCCATAATAGTATTCATCGTACACGCCTCTCACGTTTATGGAAAAAGCTTAACTAGTTTAAAAAGTTATGCGTAAAGAGACTAAGATTTAATAGACTCCTCTGCGAGGAAAAAATGTAATGGAAGGCTTTAACGCTTATCTCAAATTAATGCATGATACTTATAAGAGACAGGGGTATCACTTTGTCGGGGTCCAGGCAGTAGTTAAGCCCTGTCACTGGACAAAAAAGTCTCTAATTTCGGGAGGAAGAGAATTTTGCTATAAGCAGAAATTCTACGGAATTCCGTCGCATAGATGTCTGCAGATGTCCCCTATAATCCAGTGTAGCCAAAGATGCCTCTACTGCTGGCGTGCTCAACCAAGCGACCTTAAAATAAGTTTTGATGAACTAAAGGTTAAAGTATATGACGACCCCTATTCCATAGTAGAGAACAGCGTTAGTGAATGGCAGAAAATACTCAGTGGGTACTACGGCAACCATAAGATCGATCCCGTGATGCTTCAGGAAGCCATGAGACCTATTCACGCGGCAATAAGCCTCGTGGGAGAGCCTACAATGTATCCTCGAATTTCTGAGCTTATAGAAGCATTTTTTGAGTACGGCTTCAAGACAACGTTCATAGTTACTAACGGTAATTTTCCAGAAGTAATATCTAGTTTAGAAAGGGAGCCCTCACAGCTCTACTTAAGTCTTTCAGCTCCCGACGAGGAAACGTATCGAAAAATATGTAGACCTCTACTTAAGGATGGTTGGAGAAGAGTGCTTGAATCATTAGAGCTTTTAAAGTCTCTTTCATGTCCAACAGTAGTTCGCATAACGCTAGTTAAGGGCTTAAACACGAGTAACATAGAAAAATATGCTAAGCTTCTGGCAGACGCAGAACCTACTTATATAGAGCCTAAGGCCGCAATGAGCCTAGGCTACTTCAGGCATAGATTAGATGTGAACTCTATGCCAAGACATCAAGAAGTAAGAGAATTTGCAGAAAAGCTCGCCGAGTACTCTGGTTATAACATTATAGATGAGTCCCTCAGCTCGCGTATTGTTTTATTGTCAAAATTAAGAAAACCTATAAAACTTATATGAAGGTGATATCTTGAAGATAAAGCTTTGGATACTTGATGTGAATTACGAAGTTGTTGGGAATGAGCCTGAAATAAGGCTTTGGGGAATTACAAGTGAAGGCAAACGAGCAGTAGTAAAAGTTAGAGGATTTAAGCCTTATTTTTACGCAGTCCCTAAAGCTAACGTATCTATAGAAAAAGCTATTGGTTCATTAAAGCCCTTAATATCACAATATAGAATACTATCTATTGATAGAGTACAGAGAAAATATTATGGTAAGCCTATAGAAGTTATAAAGATTACATGTCAGCTTCCACCTACTGTTCCTCAGTTGCGTGAAGCTGTACTGAAGCTCAAGACAATAGAAGATGTTTTAGAAGCAGACATAAGATTTTACATGAGGTACTTAATTGATAAAGACATATACCCATGTGCATGGCATGAAATAGAAGTCGAAAGAGAGAGCATTAGGGGGCTATCTGTAGATGAAGTTTACAGAGCTATTTCTGATCCCAAGTATTTATCTGAAATGACTCGAATACCAGATTTAAAGGTATTAGCCTTCGACATAGAATGCTATAATCCTAGGGGAACTCCTAAGCCACAAAGAGACCCTGTAATTATAATTTCTGTAAAAACAGATAGCGGTAAAGAAGAAATACTAACAGCTGATGATCACAACGATAGAAATCTCATAAGATCATTTATAGATCTAGTTAATAGCTATGACCCGGACATAATAATAGGCTACAATAATAATGGATTCGACTGGCCCTACTTACTGAATAGATGTAAGGCTTTACACATGAAGCTTAATATCAGCCGAGCCGGAGGCTCTCCAGCGCAGAGTGTCTACGGACACTTCTCTATTGTAGGCAGAGCAAATGTAGACCTCTATGACTTCGCAAAAGACATGCCTGAAGTAAAAGTTAAAACGCTAGAAAATGTAGCTGAATACCTAGGGGTATTAAAGAAAAGTGAGAGAGTCTTAATTGAAGGAAGCGAGCTCTACAAATATTGGGATAATCCTGAAAAAAGAAAAACACTATATGACTACGCTAGAGACGATGTTAAAAGCATATATGGTCTAGGAGAAAAAATACTGCCCTTTGCAATCCAATTATCAAGCATAGTCGGTCTCCCCCTAGATCAAGTAGGCGCAGCATCTGTAGGCTTTAGGGTTGAGTGGTATTTAATGAAACAGGCCTACAAACTGGGAGAACTTATTCCAAATAGAGTTGAGCGACCCTACACGCCCTATAAAGGGGCTATTGTCTTGAAACCAAAGCCTGGACTACACGAAAATATAGTAGTGTTAGACTTCTCAGCGATGTATCCAAACATAATGATATCTAAGAACATTTCACCAGACACTTATGTTCCTCCTTACGAAGAAGTCTCCCCCGACGAAGTATATGTAGCGCCTGAGGTGGGCCACAGATTTAGGAAGAAACCTCCCGGGTTTTATAAACAGGTTTTGGGAAAACTACTTCAAGTAAGAAACGAGATACGTAAAATTATGAAAACCCTCGATCCTCATAGCTACGAATATCGCGTACTTTATGAGAGACAGAGAGCCCTCAAAGTAATAGCTAACGCTACATACGGGTACTGCGGCTGGATTGGAGCTAGATGGTATAAGCGAGAAGTAGCCGAGGCCACCACAGCGTGGGGTAGAGAAATAATCAAAAAGACCATAAACATGGCAAAGAGCCTAGGTCTAGAAGTAATATACGGAGACACAGATAGCATATTCGTTCGTTACATCGAAGACAAAGTAAAGAAACTATGCGAATTGATAGAAAAAGAGTTCGGCTTAAGAGTAAAGCCTGATAAAATATACATAAAAGTCTTCTTTACGGAGGCAAAGAAAAGATACTGCGGACTACTGCCTGACGGCAGAATAGATGTAGTAGGACTCGAGGCTATCAGAGGAGACTGGTCGGAGTTAGCAAAAGAAGTCCAAGAAAAGGTAATTGAAATAGTACTAAAGGAGGGGGACCCATATAAAGCCGTAAAATATGTTTCAGATACTATTTCAGCGTTAAGAAACAAAAAGATCCCATTATCTAAATTAATAATATGGAAAAGCGTTACAAAAGAACTAGATAAATATGAAGTAAAAACAGCTCATGTAGCTGCAGCCAGAAGACTTCTTGAAGCCGGATACAGGCTCGAAATAGGCGATAAAATAGGCTATGTAATTGTAAAAAGGCCGGGAGAAAAGTTGGCAGATAAAGCAATGCCCTATATTCTCGTAAAAGATATTGATGAAATAGACGTAGACTATTATATCAAAAAACAGATAATTCCAGCAGCTATGAGGATACTAGAGTACTTTGGCATAAAGGAATCACAGCTAGAGGGAGCCACTTATCAAAAAAGTCTACTCGAATTTTTCGGCTAAATCAGCGAAAGTAAATATAGTCAGCTCAAGAGGCTTGCGAACAACATTTCCTACGCGAGCTCCCACTAACACTTTTATACCTTTTTCCTGCGCTACGTCTACTACTCTCTGAGTAACTATTCCATCAAATACTACAGCATAAATATCACTCGTATTTTGAAGCGTAGTTACCAAATCTCTAACAGCTACTCTTTGAACTTCATTCCATTCCTTATCAAAAAGCACTCCCTCTAAAGTTCCCTGCAATTCGTTAACTAGTGAAACCACTTTTGGAGGGATCGCTACTTCCTCGATTATAGGTATTTCTGCTAGCTTGAATGGCTCTTTAATAGGCTTCTCTAAGACTCTCTCCTCTTTAATCTTCTTCGTTCTCTCAATGCTTTCTAAGTACTCTTCTACAGTCATTTTATTTTTGAGACACTTAGCTATCTCTTTAGCAGTAAGCTCTTCGACTTCCTTACCCGGAGGCGCCCTCGCTATGTAGTCAACATCTACTTGGTTTAACAAAGACTTAAGTATAAGGTCTCCTCCTCTATCTCCATCTACAAAAGCAATAACTGTTTTCTTTTTGCTGAGCTCGATAATAGTCTTTGGTATGCTAGCTCCTTCGAGAGCTATTACATTGCGGTAGCCGTGCCTAACTAGGTTAACCACGTCTGCTCTTCCCTCAACTACTATGATTGTATCAGATCTATCTACATCAGGTCCAGCTGGCAGCTTCTCTGGACCATACTTTATTATCTCAGCACTTCTCACAGCCTTGATTACTTCCTCTGCTATCTCTCTACTCTCAGGAATACTCTCCTCCCACTTTCTAAGGATCTCTATCGCTCTCTCAATTATTTTCTTCCGTTTCTCCTCTCTTAAATCGACGATTCTCGATAATCTTATCTTAGCGTTATAAGGTCCTATCTTATCAACGCTCTCTATCATCGCTGCTATTATTGCAGTTTCCACTCTGTCTAGATTAGATGGTATTGTTATTCTGCCTCGAGTTTTTCCATCAGAAGTCTCTAGTGAAACTTCTATTCTTCCTAATCGTCCAAGTCTTTGCAGCTCCCTTAAGTTAAAGCCGTTCCCTAGAAGCCCTTCAGTCTGACCGAAAATAGCGCCTATAACATCTGGCTTCTCTACTACTCCATCAATTTCAAACTCAGCTTCTATAACATATTTAGCCGTAATAGCTAAGCCTCCCATTAACATCACCTATTAACACTACTCCATACTCTACAAAGAATTTCTTATAAACTTGTCCGTTTATTTCTATCTCTCTAAAAGCGGCAGGGGATGTCCTCCTGCCGTTACACCCGTCTTCATTACTGGGCGGTACAACGCCTTTAGCTCGACGGGCTCTCTTACGGCAGGAGAATCGTCCCCTGCCCTCCTTTGTAAGAACGAAGAGAGAATATTTTAAATTATTGTTTCTGTACCGATATATACGGGCGGAGGAAGGTCGCCGCTCGAGTGGCCGGAGGCTGCAATGAAAAGCGGTATACCCACCTCCGCTACAATTTTTCTCAGGCTTACCTTCTGAATATAAACTCCCGTCACAGGACACATGTCACTAAATATACTTTCTCAAAAACATCACATAGCACGCCTCTCCGTCTTGGTAATAGCCTGGTCTAAGTAGACCGTACTGGAAACCAAGGCTTTTATATAGTTTTATAGCTGGTATATTACTAGCCCTCACTTCTAATCGGAAAACTTCTACTCCATGCTCCCTACTAACACGCTTAATAGCCTCCCTCAAAAGAAACCTACCATAGCCTTTCCCCCTATACTGCGGATCTACGGCAAGCGATAGAACATGCCCTAGCTTTCTCCAGCGAATAAGTATGATAATATATCCCACTACCTTACTGTCTACTTCAATAACAAACGAAGTGTCTTTAGACAACATCAAGTAATAGGATAAGAGACCCTTAGGATATGCATCGCGCGGAAAACACTTTACCTCGATTTCATAAATATCATCGATATCTCTCTCGTGAACCGTCCTAACTATAGGCTCCACAAGATACCTAGAGGGAGCAATATATTTAAATAGAATCACTTTCTTGAACACAGTAGAACAGAGCATTAGGGGTGATAGCATGGCTTACGAGAATATTTTTGCGCAGGTATTACTAATACTAAGAAGAGTAAGTGAAGACCCCGGAGTCCCGAGAAACATTAGAAGATCTGCTAACGAAGCAGCTAAGACAATACAAAGAAAAGACTTGACACCAGGACTAAAAGCAGCTAACGCAATAAGCATACTAGAGGAAGCAGCACAAGACCCTAACATCCCGCTCTTTGCCAGAACAGCCCTCTGGCAAGCAATCTCCCTGCTAGAACAAGTCAAAGACTAACTCCCGTACTCATTACTTCGAAATTCTACTATTTAACATAAATTTTTATTCAAAACACTGCTTTCACATCAGAGTACTGAATAAACTAAAGAGAAAACTTATATACCAGATCATAAATCACTTCTCTTGCGGGGGTGCCCGAGCTAGGTCAAAGGGGCGGGACTTAGGTCCACACTTGAGGAAAACTTACCCCTCAAGTGGGGTAAGATCTCCCGTGGCGTAGGCCTGCGTGGGTTCAAATCCCACCCCCCGCACCAAAATACTTAGACTTGGCTAATTCTCAGCGATCATTTCAGACTGCAACCTCTTACTCATATACGTTCCTGAGCTTTCTTTAAGCAGTTAGTAAATGAGCATTACTTAAAGCAATGATATTATGCTTAACAGTATTGTGAATCAATCATAGAAAACTCTGTATGCAAGAAACTAGACGTTTTAGCATCTAGAAGTGGCGCCCCGGCCGGGAATTTCATAGCGGCCCCAGATATATTGGGGCTCGCTATTTTGAACCCGGGTTCTGGCGGGATCTATGAGGTCATTCCCCGCCTCTTGACAGCCGCCCATACTAGACCGGGCTATACGACCGGGGCGAGATTAATCTAAAAGCCTCTCTTAATTAAATTTTTCTATGCAAAAACTCCTCTACATGATGGTCGATATTTACAGCTATGCCCTTATATCGTGATAACAGAATTATGAAGTATACTGTCTTATCTGGTAAGTACCTTTATATGAGAAGAGAGGTGGGCCCGCCGGGACTTTCGCCCGGGTTTTTATCCCGGGTTTTCCGTTTCTTTTTTCGAACCCGGGACCCCCCGCGCTTCCTGCCAGAGGGTGTCAGGCGGGTGTCATAGCCGCTAGACCACGGGCCCAGCTATATACTACGGGGGAGACAAATAAATTTTTAGTTACTTTAGCTTCAGCACTTGTTCCAGATCACCTTATTATGACTTCGAAAAGGAAACTATGTTAGTAACGAGGTGTACGTGTAGTTCGTGCCTATCCTGTTAGAAAAGTTTATCTCTTTGATACAGGAGATAGTACCGGGCCCGTAGCTCAGCCAGGACTAGAGCGTCGGCCTTCGGATGATAGAAGATAGCCGATGGTCCCGGGTTCGAATCCCGGCGGGCCCGCTATAGTAAAGTTTTTAAGTAAATAGTTGTTAGAAAACTGCCTATGCCTAAGGAGATATTCAGTAAGGAGAAGTTTCTTGAATTAGCGCAGTATGCCAGAGAGTGCAGGGTCAAAAGGCTCGGGGACACTGTAAAGCTCAAGTTACGCTTAAAGCGATATCTTTACACATACAAGACGAATCCTAAGGAAGCTGAGGAGCTCCTTAAAGCGATAAAGTGTCCTGTGAGAGAAGTTTAAGGCTTTACGCTAATAGTTTCTCCATTTCTAGGAACTAGTATTTCGAAGTCGTACTCTTGCTCTAGTTCTGGTAGGGCTTCTTTTACGGCCCTGTAGTCCCCGTGAACAAAAATACACGTTTTTTGCGGAGATATCTTCCTTATAGTTTCTAGCAGCTGCCTTCTTCCCGCATGTGATGAAAAGTCTAGCCACTCTATTCTGGCTTTTACTTTACCGGAGATCTCTGGAAGGAGCCCTGTTTCTAGTAAGTGTCTTCCAGGAGTATAGGGTGCTTGGAAACTCACCATTATTATAGCGCTTTTAGGGTCCTTTGCTATTTTTTTCGCGTAGTAGAGAGAAGGACCTCCCTTAAGCATACCAGCGGGAGCTATTATTATGGACGGCATATCTAATGCCTTTTTTCGATCACTCCAGTCTTTTACTATAAGTGTTTTCTCTAGCGCCCTCTCTAACAGCCGGTAGTCTCTTAAGCATTCAGGATGCCTAACTAGTATTTCAATTACTCCACGTGCCATTCCGTCAATGAATATTGGATACTCTATGTCATATTTTTCTAGAACTAGCAGTATTTCTTGTGATCTGCCTACAGAGAATGCTGGTATTAAGACTTTTCCTCCCTTTTCTAATACTTCTTCTAGTATCTCAATTAATGTTTTTTCACAGTATTCCCTTTCTGGATGCTCATAGGATATGTAGGTGGACTCACTTATCAATACGTCTATGTCGCCTATCTTACCTAAGTCTGCTCCCTTGAGAAGCACTGTGTCTGATGGATTTATATCTCCTGTGTAAAGTATCCTCAGGCCATTTACATCTATTATAAAGTAACTGCTCCCGGGAATGTGACCTGCATCTCTTACTGAAACTACGTAGTCGTCATCCAGCTGAAGATCCTCACCATATCTTATGCAATTAAGGTTGCTTAACATCTGAGAAAGTTCATTATGCTCAAATGGTACATAGTATCCTGAGATTTTCAGAAAGTCTCTTATTAGAAGCTCGCTGAGCTCTGCTGTGAGCTCTGTTGTGAATAAAGGTATCTTCGCGTTAATATACAGTAGGGGGACCGCTCCGGAGTGATCAAGGTGTGCATGACTCAGAAATACTGCAGAGAGCTCTTTTGGTCTGACGTGTAGCGGAAAGAGAGGCTTATCTTCCTCAAATATTACTCCATAGTCTAGAAGAATTTTTTTCTCGCTATTACTCACTAATATAGCTGCTCTCCCTACTTCTCTACCCCCGCCTAATATTGTTATATTAACCTCGTTCATCTATAGCCTCCTCTTCCCCCAGTGCTACATGAATTCAGTTAGGGGTAGTGCCACCGCTCTATCAATACCCCTTTTTTAATAAAGCTTTCTAGCCCTTCTCTTTCCCGAGGCTTTGTCAAGTGTCTATATGCTGAGGGAGCTTGCTTTAAAGGATATTTAGGGAGATTTCGATGTCTTATTTCGAAGTCGACAAACTCGGCCGAGTACTTACATCTGCGGCAGCGGTAGAGATTCTTGCCTTTAGACTTCATTTTTGTGCCACAGATGGGACAAACTGGGGGCTTCTTTTCAACTACTATGACCTGCTGGATAATTTTAACTTCTTCGACGTTTAATGTGAGACCCCTTCTCCTAGGCTTTACTCCTCCAGAGACTTCTATAAGATCTCCAGGCTTTATTAACGTGGCTATTACGTTTAGTCTAGTTTTTTTGTAGAAAACGCAGTCTATGGTTTTCTCCCCGTCGCTTATCTTGACTAACACATGTCCTCCCTTTATCACAATGGGGCTCTGAACAATTATGCCCCTTACTGTCAATGAGTCATAAGGCCTTATCACAGGTATCTTCTTTCTCATAAAGAGATGTACACCTGTACACTGATTCGTCTTAAATATGATCCAGCGATCGATAGGCTCATATACCTTGATCATTTTCATGGCTTCGACGAGCAGCGAGGGAAAGTCTCCTCTAATGCCATAGATTACTGGGTCAGGGCCGTGAGATAGTATCAAAGGCCTCTTTTTCTTGTAGTCGATATTAGCGAAGACATACGGTCTTAAGGCTCTGTCCATTACTTCTATACTCTCATACTCTACTCTACGAGGTTTCCCCCAGAATTCAGGATTTCTGTAAGTGAGTAGCTCATATGTGAAGTCTATAAAATCTGATTCCAGAAATCCTATAGCTGCCGCTGCTCCGACAAGCCCCCTACCTCTTTTAATGAATCTCTGTTCTACATTCACTTTCTTTAATACGCGTGCCACATAGCTCAAAGGAAGAAACTCGTGTAGTGCTCTCATCGATAGACATTTCACCTCCTCAGGTACTTCTCCTTTAATAGCTACTAACGAAGGATCAGCTTTTCCCTTTCCAGAATAGTTCTCAGAGATCACATTCCAGACCAAATCTACGACGTCTTCTGGATCTTCACATTCAACTTTAAGAGCTACAGCAGCGTTTCCTCTAGTTTTAAACGGTATATTAGGATTCAATCTTATTAAGTGAGGATAATCTAGGAAAGTAGCTTTCTTCTCGAGGCGCTCGACTATGAGTGAACAGAGATAAGTCGTACATCCTCCTTTATAGTGATCTGTATCATCAAATCCTATACGGAGTAACATGCGTACTTGAATCAACTCTTATTTAGTACGAAATATACTTTTCTTCGATGCTATATTTTGTAGGGCTGGGACTACATGGCTGTGAAGATCTAACTTTAAAAGCAGTTAGAGTACTTCGAAAATGTTGTGAAATATATATTGATGTATACACCAGCATAGTTCCAGAATTTTCCAAAGATATACTTTTAAAGATTATTGGTAGTGAAACAAAAATTATTTGTGTGCATAGAAGAGAGCTAGAAGATGACACATTTGTTTCAAGGATTATTGAAAAGTCTAGAAAAATGGATATAGCCATTCTAGTGCCAGGAGACCCTTTTATAGCAACTACTCACTTGTGGATTAGAATAGAAGCAGAAAGATCTGGAGTAAAAACAAGAGTAATACATTCTTCCTCTATTCTGACTGCTGCGATAAGCGAAACAGGGCTTCACGTATATAAATTCGGCAGGAGCACTACCGTAGTATATCCAGAAGACGGCTACATACCGTATTCTGTTTACGAGACTATTTTTGAAAATCTTTCGAGAGGACTCCATACATTCCTCTTTTTAGATTTAAAAATTGATCAAGGAAAAGTCATGAGCATAAGCGAGGCAATTAATGTATTAGAGCTGCTAGAGAAACACCTTTCTAAAAAGATAATAGGACCTTATACACTCGGTATAGCTCTCGCAAGACTAGGTTCTCCTGACTCATTTATTATAGCGGATACATTCTCTAGTTTAAAAGAAAAAGATATAGGTCCTCCTCCCTACTCGCTTATAATACCCGGAGATTTACATTTTACAGAGGAGGAGGCCTTGGTAGTATTGGCTAAAGCACCGCAAGAAGCGGTGAAAAAATGGAAGAAAATAGTAAGAGACTTGAAAAATACGTTAAGTCGCTAAGACACGTACTAAATACCATTAAATACGAAAAAGAAGTGAAAGAGATTATTGAATTAGCTAAATGCTATCTTAGAGACTCTGAGTATTATTTTGAAAAAGGAGATTACTTTACATCACTTGCATGTATAGCATACGCCGAAGGTCTTCTTGATTCCCTTCGTTTAATGAAAAAAGCTAAATTCACTTGGCCGAGGCATTCTCTTAAGCAGGCTAAGAAAGTTCTGGTTGGCGGGGTTTTCGATATTCTTCATCCCGGACACATCTACCTGCTGAGAGAAGCCAGTAAATACGGTAAAGTCATTGTCGTAGTAGCCAGAGATAGAACTGTTAAAAAATTCAAAAACAGAGAGCCGATCATTCCTGAAAAACAGAGACTCTCCATTGTTGAAAACATTAAGTGTGTTTATAGAGCCAGACTAGGAGAAGATCCCTTTAACTTAGAGAAAGTCCTCTTAGAGGAGAAGCCAGACTTCGTTGTTCTGGGCCCTGATCAAAACTTTCTAGAGAAAATGGTAGAACCTATAATCAACAAACTAAAACTCAACACAAAAATTATAAAAATTAAATACAAATACTCTAATTTCCCCCTATGCAGCACAACAAAAATTATAAAAAAGATTACTGAAATATATTCTAAAAAAGAGGCTTAGTTTTGAAGCTCTTTGCATAACGGGTAGCTTCTTCATGAGCCCTTTGAAGAGGAACTGGAAGACGATACCTCTTGGTGCTACACATAAGAGCAAGCCTACATGCAGTGTCAAGCGAAATCTTGTGTCCTATGCTCACAAAAATTCTTTTTGACTTGATATAAGCTCCTACAACCTTACCCTTGAAAACTACTGGAGCGTATATTTTTTCAGAGTCTTCTGCTATTTCACCACAGAGGAGTTTTTTAGCTACACCAATAGTAGGCTTGTCTATCAGTACTCCTAAGTGGCACGCTATTCCGCAGAGATAGGGATGAATCCTTCCCTGACCATTTATGAAAACAACATCTGGTTCAAAACTTAGCAGTAGATATGCTCTATGCATGGGAAGAAGCTCTCTAAAAGCAAGCAGTGTAGGTACATAAGGCACTTTTATCTCAAGAACAGAGCATTTCACTTCAAGTACTTCTAGTGAAGGATAATTCAACACACACGCTGCAGCTACTCCCCATTCTTTAGTTCCTTCCCTAAAATACGCGACATCTATTCCGCAGACATACCTAACTTTATTGAGGTCTACGAAATCCTTTTCGATAACTTTTTCTGCAAAAAGTCTTTGAACAGCTCTAGCTTTAGCTACCTCAAATGGAAGCTTGCCAGCCCGAGATCTAGAGAATCTTCGAGACATAGCTTTCGAGCCTCTTTCTTTCAAGAGCTCTCAAGTAGTCGGCCATAGTTTCGTCTAATAGTCTCCTACCTATATCACACTTTCTGCGAAGCCCTGGTACTAAGGCATCTGGAAAATGTACTTTGCTCAGTGAATCTACTAATTCGCTCATAGTATCTAATAGCCTTCGGGCTACTTCTAGGTCGTCCTTTATTAGAAATATTATAATCGCTCTTCTGAGTTCTCCTATAACGTCTCCTAGTCCTAGAAGAAGAGACTGTACGGGAACTCTCATTTCATCAATTGATGGGATATTCTCACCAGTTAATATGCAGTAAAATACTTTAGCTTCTACATATTCAGCTAGACTATCCAGAACGAAACCCGCGTAAAGCATTTCAGGAAAATCTTCACACTTATTTCTCATTTCTTCAACTAATTTCATCAGCTCATCTAAAGTGGCTTTAGCCTCTTCAAATTCTCCTCTATGAAGAAGATGTATGACTGTACTAGATTCTCTTATTATTTCACGAGACAATTTAATTAACTCCTCTCTAAGAGAATCTTTTTTCGATAGATCCTCTATACACCTACTAATAATCGCTTTAAATTCATTAACCACGCTCTTATCGCACTTAAACAGAAATAAAACCTTTTCCTACTTACGTCACGAATGTAGCCCTGAAAATATCAGTGACAGGTATATCTTCAATAAGATAAGCCAATGAAGGGTCTTTGATGATGCCTCAAGAAACAGAGACAGGAGACTCATAATTGTTAGCGAGGAAAGCCCTGATGGATGCGCTGTAAACATTCTTGTACTGGTGAAACAAAGAAAACAATAAAACATAACTATCTAACTGTATTAGTGTGTAGAACAGTGTTTCAAGAGGAATTACATTATTATCGAAGAGCTGGAGAGATTGCTAGAAGAACTCTAGAGTACGCTACTAAGATAGTTAAGCCCGGAGTAAAAGTGCTGGATGTTTGTGAAAGACTAGAAAAAAAGATTATTGAACTGGGGGGAAAACCAGCATTTCCAGTCAATATCTCAATAAATAGCATAGCTGCCCACTATTCGCCGCCCATAAATGACTCTTCAATAATACCTGATAACTCCCTAGTCAAAGTAGATGTAGGAGTTCACATAAATGGATTCATAGCTGATACAGCTCTTACAATAGCCTTAGGAAGAGTAGATGAAAACCTGGTTATTGCCGCCGCTGAAGCTCTCAGAAGAGCAGAAGAGAAACTATCGCCCCATGTAAGTACTAAGGACATAGGAGCTGTCATTGAAGAGACCATAAGAAGATACGGTTATCGACCAATATCAAATCTGTGCGGACACCAAATAAGCAAGTATGACTTACATGCAGGCAAGGTAATACCCAACATAAAAGTACCTATAGGCTCAAAACTAGGTAAGAATACTGTTTACGCGATAGAGCCCTTCTCGACTAATGGCGCAGGTTACGTAGTAGAAACCCGTGAAGCACATATATTTAGACTTTTCAGAGTAAAGAAAATAAAGAAAAAGACTCTTTATAATAAATCCATTGTTCAATTTATATTGAAAGAATTTAACACTCTCCCCTTTTCTCTTAGATGGTTGCAGAACATATATGATGATATAAATAAATTATACTTTGATATAGATAGGCTAATCGAAAGTAAGATACTCTACAAGTACCCTGTCTTAGTAGAAGCTAGGAAAGGACTGGTCGCGCAGGCTGAAGACACATTAGTTATCCTGGAAAAGGACGTCGTGAATCTGACCAATGTTCTTAGCCTTGTTATCTGATCTAATTATAGCTAGGATAGTCTTCACTTAGGCATGAACACACTCTAATACACTTGCTTTCACTCAAGTTAGAGTTAAATTCTGCAGTAGTGCAATAGAAGATGTGAGTGAGGAGGAGATAAAAAGAGACCTGCGTAAAGCTTTAGACAATATAGACGAAGCAATATACCTTTTAAGAGAAGTAGCTAGAAGCGACGAAAACTACGCAGAAGTACTAGAAGACATCTTGTATCACTTAGAGGAAGCCGCTGACCTTCTCGATTCTCTCATTGCTAAGGGGGTTACTTAGACATTTTTTCACGATAAAGCTTTCTTAACAACGGTATATTTTTCATATGATCTTCAGAAATCTCGTCCCAGTATATTCCATTGGGCTTCTTATAGATCTCTTTAGTTTTTATAGCTCTTGATGGCGTGAAAATGTAGTCTACAGGCACGTCGTGTTTAGTAACGGGTATGTAGTCAACTATCTGAATATCGTGTACAGTCGTTACTACTGGAGTCTTTTCACTGATTAACCTTAGCTCGCGGAGAATCGCGTACTCTAAGTCGCTATATCCTCCTCCCTTTCCTAGCCTCGCTCCTTCAATTGTAACAGCAACACTTCCAGCGACCTTAAGGTCTATGCTATAGGACGGAATGTCACATAGCTTTCCGTACATGAAAGCTCCCCTGATAGTAGATGCCTTACGCTCTAGTCCGTAAGGTACGTAATCCCGCTTAATGATTAGAAAACCTTCTCTTAGCCTAGGTGTAGCCATAATTAGTATCTTATTGAATCTTATGGCAGCTTCTCTGATAGGTCTTTGAGGACTATCGGGGCAGCAGAAAATAACTTTTGATTTTCTAAAAAGCTCACTACTGATAAGCCTCTCCGCAGCTACTTCATGTCCCTTAAAATTAGGGATTCTCCCATAAACAGGTCTAGGGAAGACTGCTATATTGCGTCGTTCCATTTCACTCCAAATTCTCTTCCTGATTTGTTGCTTGATTTTAGCGACACCCACATATCTCTTAAACCAGCTTCACTTATATTCCTATCATCTATCTATTTTTATCTAAATATATATAAATCTTATTAAAAAATACTTTATTTAATCGAATATATGGAGTCGCGGAAATCCGATACCCGACTTCATCTATCTCAAGTAAGGATACCCATAAAGCTTATATAACTTCAGACACTTGATAGATTTGCCGGGGTCGCCTAGCCTGGTTAGGGCGGAGGGTTGCTAACCCTCTGGCCGAAAGGCCGCGTGGGTTCAAATCCCACCCCCGGCGCTAGTATACTTTTAAATGAACACAACCTTTATACAGAAATCTGAAGCAATTTATTTTTCTCACAAACGCTATAAAAACGTTCATAGAGAAATACTTATATATTTTCACATAATAAGGTTGATGGGCCCGTGGCGCAGCCTGGATAGAGGTGTCTAGTCCGTCCAACGCGGCGGCCTTCTAAGCCGTAGGTCCCGGGTTCGAATCCCGGCGGGCCCGCTTTTGAGAAAAAGAGAATATTCTCCCATGTAAGTCTTTAGGTGTTGTCAAAGTGATTATCTTTAGGCAATACTTAGGTTAGGTGTGGCTTGCTTAAGCTTGCATTATAAAAGGTCACTATGATTAATTGCTATGTAACTTATTTGAAAATAAGCTTAGAATATAGTGTAGTATCTATTTTTTCATAAAGCCTTGTCTTTTTAATAGTTCTTCTGCTAGAACCTTCCTAATGGATTCATTTGTTGCCTTGGGTAAGCTTAATAATATTTGAAGATCCTCTGAGTCGATCGGTATTTCAATTATATATACGTCTTTATATCCAATTGTTCTAGCTTTATCTACGACATATTCTCTGCTTGGAATGGTTTTGGCTATTAGGACTAGTACTAGGTTTTTGTATTCAAGCGGTTTAAGTTTCTCTACTAGTTCAGTTTCCGTGATTTCTTCCTTCTTTGCTAGGATCCTGACAAGATATTCTTCTTCATCTATATTAATTGTCAGCAGTCTATCTCCAGAAAGAGAGAATTCGTATGCTGGCTCTAGCTCTAGTGAGCTAAATAGTGTGAAGATAGCTTCTTCTGACAGCCTAACTAATTCTTCTTCACTCAATTGATTTACTGGAAGAGTTTTTTCGAGAACGTGTTTTTTAGCAACTTCTATAGGCGCTCGGCTCTCATACCACTTGATAATTTCGTTAGTTACTCTCTGCACAACTTCTCCTCGTCTTCCCCCAGTATCTTCACATACTTTTTTATACCATTCCTCAGGGAAAACAGGCATTATTCCTGATTTATATACTATGGAAGCTATTCTTGAAATCTTGTTTGTTAGTAGTTTTATGTCATTTATTGTAAAGTCTTTTATTTTAAGTTCAAAGAACTTGAATCTATTAAAACTATCATATTCTATGATAATATCATTTAATCGCTTTCTCTCACATGCTAATATCAACAAGAGCTTAGGTATATCTTTTTCGTATAGAGACATTAATAGTGAGAGAAATCGCTGCCTATCTGCGAAGTCATAGATTCCTAAGACTTCAAGCTCATCTATGAGTAAGATGGTTATTCCAGCCTGACTAAGAGTTTTCAACATGAATATTAAATGAGATAGTGCATCATGCTCAGATATACTTGGCAACATTATTGTGCGGAGATACTCTTTTCTCTTAAAGAGTTTTTTAAGTCTCTCTTCAGCCTCTCCGTTGTTTTTAGCCGCCTCTATGAGCAGTTTCGAAATCTCTTTTCCAAAGATTTTGCTCAAACTACTTAGAGCTCTTTCCTCGAAGTTTTCTTTATCTAATGTCGATTCGATACTCAGTATCTGTGATGTAAGTCCTATCCAGGGATCAGGTCCTCCTTCAATTATTATTTCTTTAATGACATTTATCCAGGATGTTCCCTGTTCTCTTAGAGAAATATAGGAACAGAGAGCTACCCGTGTTTTGTCAAAGGGCGGTGTCTTTTCTGAGGCGTACTCTTTTATAAGTTTTAATGCAAATGTCTTTCCTCCGCGGAAAGGTGCAGATATCACTAAAGCAACAGGTCTTTTTGCTCTCTCAACTTCCTCAAGTATCTTGGATAGCTCAGAAACTAGATCATCGACTGCCACAGCTATACTCGAGGGGGAGGGAGGCACTGTGCCGCTACGACAGCAGTATAGTGTTTTAGCAGCATCTATCTTTTCGGAGATTTTTTGAGTTAGAGCTATTTTGATATTAACTATCTTTTGCAAAATCTCTACGATATTTCCAGACAAACTATATCACCTCTAGCTCTATAGACTCTCAACCTGGGGTCTATTTTTCTTAATTCAAAAAGCGCTATCTTGAATCTCAGTGGATCTATTTTTATTCCAAGCTCTTCTTCGACAAGTGTTCTAAGAATATGTTCTTCTGCTACACTATAGCCTGCAGCCCTTATCTTCTCATAAGACTTAATTACTGCCTCGTAGAGCTTATTCAAGTCTATTTTCTCGGTATAAAGTAGTCTTTTCTCTATGCGCTCAAGTCTCTCGGTAACATCTCTCATGAGTTCTCTCATCGAGTCCTCCACTACTTTATAGGTCAGATAGACTTTATAACCTCCTCCGCTGCGCACTTCCAGTATATAGCCTTTCTCTTTAAGGCTTTCATACGCTTTTTCATACTCGTCTCCTAGCTTCCTTATATACGATTTAGGTATACCACTATAGAAGTATCTCTTAAGCAGGTTCAGTAGCTTCTCTTCTGTTGAAGAAAGCATACTTTCACTCATCATTTTTCTTGATTAAAATAAATAGGGTTCTAGGCTTTAAAACAGCCTTTACTTGAGTCTTTTTTAAACTAAATGGCATAGTAAACTCCTTATAGAAATCCCTGCCTTCTCTGTCAGTTGCTACAATATATATTCGTTTACCATAAACCTTTACTTTAATATCTTCTCTTCTCACAGACGGTAGCTCAATAAGTATTTTGATATAATTAGAGTCTTCGTATATTTCACTATATGGTTCCTCAATAAGCCAATACCTTCCTTTAGAATAAACATCATCATTCCAGTCGTAATCTTCTTCGAACTCTGGATCCACAGAAATAATCACCGCCTCTATTAGAAAAATATTTCCTCTAATGAAATTAAGTGTTCTTAACTGATTATCTCTTTAAAGCCTCTCCTGAAGGTTTTCTCAATACCTTAGCAACTAAACACTACTTCTCTTGAAGAATAGAATTCTCCTAGTATTATTTGAACATTCTCCCAGTATTGCGCTTAATCTCCTATAAACACTATTATTTGTTCATAAGTAAAGAATGATCTGTGACGTTATTTGTAGCAGACTCATCAGGTCTTGAATGCATATATAGGCTTTCTAGAAAACATCATAGAGGATACTGTAAAATACCATTAGCAAAATATAGCCGTATTCATGTAACTTCAGAAACTATGATTGTCTCTAAAATAAGTAAAAAATTCATTAGAAAGCACGTTACCGTACATAAGGTTCCTACAGTGAAGATAATTAAGTTGATGAGTATACTTAAGGTGGACTACGAAGTGGCTTCAGCAATGATGCTTGCCAAGAGACTAAATGCAATCTTTCTCACAGCAAATAAGGATACATATATTAAAGCTGTAGAAAGTGGTCTTAAGGCGTTTTTAGTCACTATTTAAGTAACTATTTAATAGTCTTATGGTCAAGACTTTAAGAAAACAGATATATGTATTCTTTAAAATACTGTAATATATAATGTTGAAAGACGCCTCTATAGTCAGGGAAGGAGACTATATCTTATTATACTATAGTAAAAACAAAAAAATTATAGCCAAAGCTACTCGTGATAAGAAAATACATACACATGAAGGCATAGTCGACTGCAATGAAATTATTGGCAAGAAATACGGAGATATAATAACAACTCACTTAGGGCAGCCGCTAATAGTGACCCGCCCGACTTTCTTAGACTTTTTGACTAAATTCAAGAGAAAAACCCAAGTAATTTATCCGAAAGACCTAGCTCTCATAGTTTTTTTAAGCGGAGTAGGCCCTGGCTCTATTGTCGTCGAAGCAGGCACAGGATCGGGGTTCCTAACAGCTGCTTTAGCATACTACGTGAGACCCGATGGCAGAGTTTACAGTTATGAAATAAGGCGCGATTTCCTCGAAATCGCCAGAAAAAACTTGAGCTTATGTGGACTACTACCTTATGTTGATCTTAAGCACAAAGATATAGTTGATGGAATAGATGAAAAGAATGTAGACGCAGTGATACTAGACATGCCTAATCCCTGGGACGTAGTTCCTCATGCTAAAGAAGCACTAAAGGATGGAGGAGTATTCGTCTCATTTTTACCAACTATTAATCAAGTAGAAAAAATTGTTGAAAAACTGATTCACGAGAACTTCTTAGATGTTTTAACCATAGAGACTTTACTAAGAAAGATAAAGGTCAAAAAAGGAGAAACTAGACCCGAAACATTTATGATAGGACATACAGGATACATAGTTTTTGCAAGAAAACCATAGTACCTAAGCTCTACAATCTCATGTCTGACGACCTGTCTTAAAGCTACATTCTAGTGATAGGCTTTATCCCTAGAATCGTTAGGACATTGCGGAGAACAAGTGCCGTCGAGGCAACTAGCTTCAACCTCGCCTTTCTCAGCGTTTCTTCAGCTGAAAGCACTGGGTAATTATCATAGAATAGGTTAAACATCTTTGCCAGATCATTCACATACTCTGTAATATAGTCTGGTCTTAAGTCATCTGCTGCCTTAGCTACCACCGCTGGGAACTTACTCAAGTGCTTCAAAAGATCTCTCTCCTCCTTAGAGGCGAAAAGCCTAGTATCCACTTTACATCCTAAAATGCTTTCTCCTTCACTGCTTTTCGCCAGAATATTATATGCACGCACATACGCGTACTGAAGAAAAGGCCCGCTATTTTGCGTGAAGTCTAGGACTCTCTTCCAGTCAAATACTATTGGCTTAGTTGGGGACACACTCAACATTGAATACTTTAATGCCCCTATCCCTATCGCCTCTGCGATACTCAATTTTTCATCATAAGATAGAACTCTCGCCCGCTGCTCTATTTCAAGCAGAGCCCTCGATTTAGCCTCTTCTATCAAGTCATCGATAGTTACAATAACTCCTCTCCTACTAGACATTCTAACGCGACTTAACTTAACCTGCTCGTAGGCATAGTGAACTAGGTTCTTGACTTCTTTCATAAAGCCTAGTATACTTAAAGCTATTTTCAAGTGTATCTGAGCCAGTTTCTGCTCAACCCCTATTACATTGACGACTTTCTCAGCATTTTTAAACTTTAAAATAGTGTAGGCTATATCCCTGGTGGTATAAAGCGTAGAGCCGTCCGACCTAATAAGAACCATATCGGGTATCTCGTATTTAATTGGAATACTCAATAATTCCTTTAAATTGAGCGCTCTGGCTGCCTCTTCTGCTTTCAAAATTAGTGCTCCCTGCTTATAAGCAACGAATTCGGTAGTCCTAAGCCTACCTATAACTTCCTGCACTAAACTACTCCAGACAACCTCACTCTCCCAGTCCCATGAATCGAAGAACACCCCTAGTCTCTCTAAAGTCTCCTTTATTCCTTTCAAGCAAGTTAGTACAGTTTTTCTAACTATATCTACTACGCTGGGGTCCTTCTTCTCATACAGTCTATTTATTTTAGCTATCTCCTTTTCCGGATCTACTTCACTAGATATTCTGTCCAAAAGCTTGTCAAAAGTCTCCGGGCTTTTCTTCTTCAACCTAGATAACACTCCTAGTACTTCATCAAGTCTTGACACTAGACTTTTATACTCCTCAAATTCCTGTTCCCTCTTTAGTTCTTCCAGCCTTCTTCTAATGGAAATAGTTTCTACAATATTGTACGTACAAGCATACACGTACCCTATAAAGTGATCCGGCTTCATTGAAGGCTCTGGCATACCCAGCTTACTGTATCCATAGGCCGCGTAAGCTACTTGAAGCCCGACATCATCTACATAGAAATGCCTAGACACGTCGTGTCCTCTCAACTCTAGCAGTCTCGCTAAGGAATCCCCAAGACAGCAGTTTCTGAGATGACCTACGTGAAGAGGATGAATGGGATTTGCGCTAGTATGCTCTACAATAATCCTCTCGACAGAAGGAGCAGGATTGAAACCATACTTATCTCTGAGCTTAGAGATAGCCTCAAAAGTCATTTTGGCTAGCTCAGGAATATTCAACTTGAAATTAACATAACCTCCTACAGCATCTATACTCTCCACGAAAGGCAAATGCTCTCTCTCAAGTCCTAACTTTACAGCCTCAGCCATCTTATCCGGTCTCTCTCCAATAGCCTTAGCTAAGCTAAAGCACTTAAAAGAAAAGTCACCGTACTTCTTCTCCTCCTCAATTCTCACAGATTCCTCTAAACCATATCTCTCTCTGATAACTCTCTCAACAGCCTCCTTCAATCTATAAACCACTGACTCAAGCGGACTATATATCATTCTTGCATATCTCATTTACCTGACACTTATAAACCTACTTTTAAGTAAAGAAAACAAGCGCTAGAACCTCTCAATAAACACAAATCACACAGACAAAATATAAATCTGTTAACACGAAAGGTATATGGGCCCGTAGCTCAGTCAGGAAAGAGCGCTGGCCTGCGGAGCCAGAGGCCCCGGGTTCGAATCCCGGCGGGCCCGCTTCAAATTTTCACCTACATTGAATACAGGCTACTACCTCGAGAAGCTAAACAAACAATTAAAGAGCTAAAGCGCTCTTCTGAAAGGGGCCGCCGCCGGGATTTGAACCCGGGTTCTCCGGCTCCACAGGCCGGCGTGTTAACCCCTACACTACGGCGGCGTTATATTAGATGAGGAGTTATCTATAAGGTTTATGCTCTCATGCTGATCCTCCTGCCTACCCACATGCTTTAAATTAAAACAAAGAGATGGTTAATGTACTTAAGAATAAGACTTCCTCTAGTTAAATGGTCATACACTTGCTCCATAATCGCCTAATCAAGTTCACTTATACCATATGAGGTAAAAATTCAGTTAGTCTTATATTCTATTATACATGTTTCTCACTATGCTATTGACCAAGAAGTACATTATAGCTCTGGCACTAATAGCAGTGATTTTAGTAAGCGTCTTATCATTATATTACTTATTACTTCCGAGAGTCTTTAGAACTCCGGTTATCGCAGTAGTGAAGGTTTATGGATATTTGATAACTGATAGTGATAGAGAGCTGTACATTAAGGTGTTTGAGGAAATAAGGAGAAATGATACCTACAGAGGGGTCGTAATTTTAGTGAATTCTCCCGGAGGATACGCGTCGATAGTTGAGGAAATATATTTTTTGATGAGAGAAGTAGCTCAGCGTAAGCCTCTCATAGTAGTGATTGATGGAATAGCAGCATCTGGAGGCTACTATGTTTCACTCGCATCAGACTACATCATAGCTTCTCCGACATCATTTGTCGGCAACATTGGAGCTATAGCACTAGCTCCTTCCATAATAATACCGTCAGAGCTCATCTTAGAGTCAGGTCCCTACAAGTATACAGGGTTTTCGTACAAAAACTACTCTAAAGTGCTAAAAGTAGCTGCCGAGAATTTCGTCAATAAGGTTCTCGAGAGAAGAGAAGGCAAAATCAAGGTATCTAAGGAAGAGCTGCTTAAAGGAAAACTGTATCCCGGGACCGTAGCTAAAGCTATAGGACTAGTAGACGAGCTCGGAGGTCTTCCACAAGCTATTGCGAAGATCCGCGAAAGAACCGGCATCAGAGACTACGTCCTAGTAGATGTAACTAAGCTCGTTAAAGAAAAATACGTCTTAACGGCTTACGGAGAACTCTTATGGAAAAACAGCACTACATTGAAAGCAAGCGAGCTAATAGAAATGGGAAAAACTCCCCTACCAGTACTATATCTGTCTCCATACTGGATAACTGACAACAACACTGAGAAAATCGGAGAACTTGTCTCAAAGTACTTATTCAAATCACTCAAAACAACAGACTACTCTAAGACCCTAGTCATAGACCTATCTCACAGAAACCTCTTCATACCTCAGCTCATGACCTACTTCTGGGGTAAGCTCATCGAAAACAATATCAGAGTGCTCTTCGTCGAAGAAAACTTAGCTAGCATTCTTGAAAAAAGACCACTAGCACTAATGATATTTACACCCGCCAGACCTTATTCCGAGGAAGAAGTAGACGCCATTATCAAGTATTTGAGCAATGGAGGAAAACTGATACTAGTATACGACCCCGCATATGCTCTACCAACATATTTAAACGAACTATCAATAAAACTTGGACTATATTTTGCCGAGGGATACCTCTACGATATGTACAATCACTACGGAATATACAGAAACATCAAAGTTAGTGTACAATCAGACAACAGCACACTACTCAAGAATATCCACGCTTTGGTCCTATTCACAGCCTCACAAATCTACTGCAACGAGTCTCTCTTTAAGGTTCAAACATACAATACTACAGTTCACAGCTTCTTAGAAGAACAAGGCTATTACACGGTCATTGTCGTTAAGAAGAACACAGTTGCCTTAGGCGACTCTTCATTCCTATTAGACCCCTACCTGAGCATCGCTGATAACAAGAAGTTCGTAGAGAACTTAGTGCAATACATTAGAGGAGAGGAAAAGTAGTGGGGCCGCCGGGATTTGAACCCGGGACCACCAGGGCCCAAGCCTGGCATCCTACCAAGCTAGACTACGGCCCCCATCTACTTGTGAGTTTACAAGTAGATAAACTTTACTAGCTGGTTTTTGGATAACCTTCTCTCTCTATTATTGACCGAGCAGCTATAACACCGGAAATTGATGCTTGGACTAGTCCTCTAGTCAATCCAGATCCATCTCCTATACAGTATAGATTTCTCACGTTAGTTGTCTCGAGGACTTCGTTTACATCAACTCTAAGAGAATAGAACTTGACTTCAACACCATACAGTAGCGTATGGTCTGAGTATACTCCAGGGACTACTTTGTTTAAGGCATTTAGCATTTCTTTTACATTGACCAAGTATCTGTAGGGGAGTACGAAGCTTAGGTCTCCGGGAGTCGCCGACTTAAGTGTGGGCTCTACGATAGATCTTTTTATCCTGTCCTTTGTCGATCTTCTTCCCCTAAGAAAGTCTCCCAGTCTCTGGACAATAACGCCGCCGCTTATTATGTTAGCGAGTCTTGCAATATATTTTCCATAGGCTATAGGGTCTTCAAATGGTTCAGTGAACTTGGTGCTTACTAATATAGCGAAATTAGTGTTGTCTGTCTTCTTGTCTTCATAACTGTGTCCGTTGACTGTTATTATATCTTCGTAGACCTCGGCAATTACTTCGCCGTAAGGGTTTACGCAGAATGTTCTTACTTTGTCGTCGAAGGTCTTAGAATAGTATATGAACTTTGGCTCGTAGAGTCTGCTTGTGAGGTCTTCCATGACCTCTGCTGGAACTTCTACTCTGACTCCTAGGTCTACCGGATTTACTCTCAGCTTCACTCCTATTTTTGTTAAGTTGTTTTTAAGCCATTCTGCTCCTCCTCTCCCTGGAGCTAAAATAACGTACTTAGACTCTACTGTTTTTCCATCCGCCAGCTCTACTCCTCTAACTTTATTTTCCTTTACTATGACTTCACGCACCTCAGTATTCAACATGATATCTACGTTTCTCTCAAGCTCTTTTTTCATTTTAAGCAAGACTTTTTTACATCCATCTGAGCCCATATGCCTTATTCTCGTATATACAAGCTTTAAGCCGGTCTGTCTAGCCTTCCACTTTAAGTAATCAAAGAAATCAGGATCTGGCTCATAGATTTTAGTGGGTGCACCATACTTTAAGTACGTCTTGTCGACGTACTCCATTAGTTCTAAGAGTCGTTGCTTTGGTACTATCTCGGGTAACCATCCCCCACTTTCAAGAGAGTAATTGAGTTTTCCATCGCTAAATGCTCCGGCTCCGCCCCATCCACTCAACATATTGCAGGGTTTGCATCTTAGACACTTTCCCCTCTCTAGTATATTGCATATTCTTTCCCCTAAGTCTCTTCCCTTATCTACGAGCAGTATTTTCAAGTCTGTCTTTTGAGATAGTTCCATCGCAGCGAATATCCCTGAAGGCCCAGCACCTACAATAACTACATCATATCTTAGCACAGACTCACCGGATTATTTTTTCTTGTGTTAAAGGCTAATTAATTTTATGTCTTAAGAAAACCTCTGTTAGAAGACGAGGACACAGAAAGTCTCTTGCTCACAACCTTAACTCTCTACGATATTTCTAAAAGATACTTTAGCTCACCTAAGAAAGTTCCATCAACTAAATATATTTCTGCAGTAGGGAGATTGAGCACTTTATTGAGCAAGAACACTCCTATAAGTTCTTCAGGTCCCATATCTTTTCTGTTTATTCTAATTCCTCCTAGTAGCGGATTGTATGCGGGGACTATGATTATATATTTGATTTTCGGTTCGAACCCATATATTTCTTTAAAAGTTTTTACAGGCTCTTCAGATACCTTATAGCCTTTATACCTTAGGTAGCTCTCTGCAAGTCTCTCTCTGTTGCAGTCAGCCTTAATCCAAACTGGCTCTATTACTCGGTAGCCTGTAATATCTCTTAATTCAATAGTTGGATGACTGTGTGCTATGATTAAAACCTCTGATTGAAGAAGCTTAGAAGAGGGCCAAGCATGGCCATGAACCAGCGATATTGAATTACCTAGACTATCTCTTACCATTTTTCCTCTAGGAGACACTAGCTCTACTCCCTCGGGAAGCGCCTCCTCTATTCCACCGTCATGATTCCCGGGCACTATCGTCACCTTAACTCTCTTCCCGAGTGCTTGAAGAGTTTCATAAACCATACGCATTTCTGCATGCCTAAAACCTAGGACTGTGTGTTTTACATCTCCTAAGAGAATTAGCTGATCTACACTATTCTCCTCTACAAGCCTTAGAATACTCCTTGACAACTTTCTATGCTGAAACACTACTTTAACTCCTTTCTCGGAAAGCTCGTACTCAAGTCCTAAGTGAAGATCCGCTACTACTCCTATTCTTCCCTCTTTACCTTTAATTATCAGCATTTTATCGCTGAAAGAAATTTCATACATTACGAATTTCCCTTTTAAAAACTACAACAAAAATTTTTCTCAAATCGGTAGGCACTAGAGTAGCTTAAATAGTACTGAAAATTATTTATTTTTAGCATGATAGAGAAACTCGATGTACTAAAAGCTAGAAGAGCTGTTTTTAGTGGAAGAGTATGGAAAATCATTGTCGAGTCTCAGGGAAATTCATGGGAGACATGGATAGTCTATGGACCTAAGATGAAAACCTGCCATATAGTTGTACCCGGAAAACACTGCGACTGCCTAGATTTTCTGTTTAATGTTATTATAAGACGGAAAAAATGTGCGTGCTATCATATTATAGCGCAAAAGATGGCTGAAGCTCAAGGGAAATACCAAACTGTAGTATTGAAGGAGGAAGATTTTGTAGAAGTTCTGATCACACAAAAACTAAAGGGAAATATTACTATATGGTCTATGCCTCGACAGCGACTTCAGCCCTAGTCTCTATTCTCTCGATTTTCCCGTCTCTTATGTAAACTATTCTATCGCTTACGTCTATCATCTTTAAGTCATGCGTGGCTGTGATTACTGTGACTCCCTTCTCCTTGTTCAAGGTTCTCATTAGGTTTATGATTTCTAGTCCGGTATTTAAGTCAAGGTTTCCTGTAGGCTCATCTGCCAAAACTATTGCGGGATCATTAGCTAGGGCTCTAGCTATAGCCACACGTTGCTGCTGACCACCTGATAGCTCTCCGGGTTTATGATGAAGTCTATCACCAAGACCTACTGCGTTTAGTAACTCTATAGCCTTCTTTATTCTCTGCTCTCTCGGGACTCCCGCGAAGATCATGGGGAGCATAACATTTTCTAGCGCCGTCAGGACAGGTATTAGGTTAAATGTCTGGAAAACGTAGCCTATTTTTCTGCAGCGTAGCCATGCTAGCTCATATGCGTCTAGCTTCGATATATCGACTTCATCTATGTAGACCCTGCCTCTAGTGGGTCTATCAAGTCCTCCTATCATGTTAAATAGTGTAGTTTTGCCAGATCCACTTGGCCCCATTATAGATAAGTACTCTCCTCTTCTAACTCTTAAATTAATCCCGTCAAGTGCTTTAACTACGTACTTACCCATATAGTAATACTTGGCTAAGTCTTCCGTTTCAACAGTATATTCATACCTCATACTACCACCTTAAACCTCAAATCTAAAGGCAACCGCGGGCTCTAATTTAGCTCCCTTATAGGCTGGATATAAGGATGCCGCTAAGCTTATTCCTACGGCAACTACCAGAGAGAGAACAAGTAGTGCTGGAGCTGTTGGAAGAGGTAGTGGGACCATTTTCGTGCCAAAGAAAGCTGATGATATTTTATCCATAGGCGCTCCCTGAAAGACTGCTCCGTAAATTACTGCCGCTACTAGTCCAGCAATATAGCCCACTAATCCTCCTATGAGTCCGATCAGTGACGCCTCTATAAGGAAAAGCTCTAGTACATGCTTATCCAATGCTCCTAAAGTCTTCCAAGTACCTATTTCCTTATATCTTTCTGTAACTGCAATTAACATAGAATTAGTAATACCAACAGCACAGACGAGCAGTGATATGAAAAGTAACCAATATTGATAGAGTTCTATACCTCCCATACCGCTTACCTGCTGGTTTATAGCCGCCATCATCATCAAAGAATTCATGAAGGCTATTCCTAGAACTACTGATGCAGCTGTTATAGCGGCTCTAGTAAACCTCTTCTTAATGTTCTCTAAGCTAAATCTCACAGCCTCAGAGAAGGGAAACTTTATCTCACCTATCTCCCACGTCCCTACACGGCTCATATTACTACTCACAGGAAGGAAACACGACAGATATATATAAATTTAAACCTCAGACATAAGAAACTCTTTAGGTAAGCAACCGCTCATAGCATGCAATAGTCTGTCTCTTGAGACTTCTTCGCTCATTTTAGAAAACCTATTTATCTCACGTACAGTTAAAAAAGCTGTATGGGTAGGCGCCGAAAGCGTAGAAAAATTATAAGAAGACCTAAGAAAAGAATACCGAAAATATTCATCTGCCCAAATTGCGGAGAAAAGTCTGTTAGCGTCCGTTTAGATAAGGAAAACATGAAAGTAACAGTTAGATGCGGTGTCTGCGGCTTAACCGGAACATTTGATTTAACACCAATATATCAGCCAGTAGACTACTATGGAAAATTTGTAGACAAATTCCATACAGGAGAAATCATACCCGCTAAGAGTGAAGAGTATGAAGGTCCGGGCATATTTGAAACAGCAGATAGAGAGTAAAGGATCAATACACATGACTCTATTAGACCCAGATAAGACATCTCCCGAAGACAGCAAAATAATCGCGTCTATTGCAGAGGAAGCAGGCACTTCAGCCATTATGATTGGAGGGAGCCTAGGCGTAACAGAATCTACTGTCTCTCAAGTAATAGATGCGGTTAAAGAGGAGACAAATGTTCCAGTAATACTCTTTCCAGGAAGCTTAAGCGGATTAAGTCCTAAAGCAGACGCCGTGTGGTTTCTATCAGTTTTGAATTCGACGAATCCTTATTATATAGTAGGAGCTCAGGCTGCGGGAGCAGTCATTATAAGGAGACACGGCCTTGAGGCAATACCTTTAGCCTACATTATTGTGGGTCAGGGCGGAGCTGCTGGCTACGTCAGCTATGCGAGACCAGTACCTTTTAACAAACCAGAGATAGCTGCAGCCTATGCCTTAGCTGCACAGTATATGGGCTTCGAATATGTCTACCTAGAAGCAGGCTCAGGTATGCCACCTGTACCACCCTACTTCATAAAAGTAGTCAGAAGAGCCATAAACATACCGCTTGTCGTAGGTGGAGGTATAAAGAGCTACGAATTAGCATACAAGGCAGCGAAAGCTGGGGCAAACATAGTAGTCACAGGTACAGTAGTAGAGGAAGTAGACCCGAACAAGCTGAGGAAAGTACTATCAAGTATAGTGAAGGGAGTACATGAAGGCGGCCGTGATAGAGCTAAAGAACCTTAAATACAGCTGATAGAAGGTCTTTGTCTTCAATTACACCAATAAGCTTCCCCTTAACATCTAGCACGGGAAGCTGATCAATATTAAAGTGAGACATTTTCCTCGCACACTCTCTAATGCTTGTATACTCATTAACCTTGATTACTTTCCTGACCATAACATCTCTAACTCTAATGTCGGGTGGTATTTTGAGCTCCTTTTTAAAAATATACACTATTGTCACTACATCCCAGTCCCACTCTGTCCCCTCAGACGGCGCACTACTAAACTTCTTTTCACTAGAAGTTATCTCAGCACTTTTAACTATATCTTCTTCGGTGAGTATTCCTGAAAGCTTAGCTTCGTCGTTAAGTGCTATCAGATACTTGCTTCCAAGCAGCCTCATAACTTCATAAGCTATATTCAGCGGAGTTTTGTCCCATATTGCAGGAACCTGCCTGCGATAATAGGCCTTTATCGGCTCATTTATGTTAAGTCTAGGAATGACTTTGCTAACTATATCTGCTACAGAAATAATACCTGCTAACTCATCCTCCTCATTAACTACAGGCAGTCTTCTGATCCCATGTTTTAGCATGAGCTCAACAGCTTTTTTAACATCGTCTTCAACGTGAACAACAACAGGATTTCTAGTCATTAGAAGCGCCAGCTGTTCCTCGTCAGGATTTCGGAGAAGATCAGTCTTCGTGACCATACCGACAAGTTTTCTAGTACCCTTTTTAACTACGGGAAGCCCGCTTTTCCCGCTCTTTGCCATAATTTCAATTACTTCACTACGCGACCCTGGAACCTCTGCATAGATGACGCTCTTTGACATAATCTCTCTAACTTTCATAATATCACTGAAAAACTACAATGGGAAAAGCAGATGAGCCAGAATAACCGAGGTTATTAGAATTAAAGTGAAGGCAATAACACCTATTGGAGGAACTTTAAGCCCTCTGGTTTCTTCTTCGAAAAATCTCAGCAGTCCAGCTCCTGAGAGAAGAGGAGGCGTTTCCGTACTACGCCGTCTTCTGCGAGCCATAGTCTCTATATTTTACTTCAATAGTACTTAATTAAGCTTTACTATTTTTGGCTCTGCTTGCAATTATTCTCACAGACCTAGATAATATTCATTAATGGCTCCTACTTTCAGAGTCAGAGCTCTCAGGTAAAACCACTTTGAGCTTAGCTCTTAAATGGGGAGGAGGAATTATTGCACTATTGCCAGTAGGATCTTCTATAATCAGTGTAACTGCCTGTTCACCCCTCTTAACTTTCTCAACTAAATCTAAAAGTCTCTTAGCTCTGTTCTTTACTTCTGGACTTTCATCCCATAGGAGGAAATCCTCAAGTATATAGGCAACTCTTTCTAAAACACCTTCAATATTAGATATAAAAGCCTCGGCAATAGGTCCTGGAGTAATCTCTACACCTAGCTCTGGAAGCTCTATTTTTCCGTAGCGAGATCTTACAACTCTCACACTTAAGTCCTCTGGAGAAGATATTTTGTACTCGTAGCGTTGAGCATTTTTTATCTCAAGACAGTATACGTCATTATAGACATAGCCACACTTTTCACATCTCTCTGAGATTAATGCAACTCTACCGAAATAAGGAATATAGTACTCCGCTAATCTGATAATTAGAGAATCATTTTTACATACGGGACACGTCTCCCTCCTCTCTGCTATATTACCCATACTCACCCCTTATCCAGTGCTTTATCTAGTTAAACATTAATCATAGTCGATTCCTTATATGTTTACGCCTTATTCTAGGACACCGTTTAACAAAATAGAGAAGCAAACAATAAATAGGTAATAGGACTATTGTTTGCTATGAGTAACAAGAAGAGAATTCTAGGTCTACTAGTTATAGTATCATATATCGTATTAGTGTACATTGGCTTTAGAGTATATCAACATGTAACTAGAGAAACATACGTACCGTTCCAAGAACTACAGTACTATTTCGCAGCTCTGTTAGTCTTAGCGGTATCATTATCAGCTCTTTATACAGCATTGTTTGTTAGAAAGAAAGCTAGCTAGGAATTATCTCTAGCGTATCCACCTTCTTTAGCTCAAATACCTCTATTTCTGCTTTAACTGGATTAAACACTCCATCCTCGTCTTTGTAGTAGATAACTATGCGCGCTGCCTTATCTGAATATCCTGCCTCATTAGACTTCTCTACAAGCATTCTAGCTAACTTAACCCAGTTCTCTTTAGACTTCTCTTTCTTCGCTTCGTCTGCCTCCTTACTGTAGAATGTGGCGTAGAACCACCTCTTAGCTCTGAAAATAGCTCCCCTGCATGTAGGTGCTATTTTGCTCCTCCAGACCCTCGCCTCGATCTCCTCTGACATATATATCTCACCCGAACTATTACTGCTAAATCGATATAAATATCTATTTTTAAGGAAAATCGTGACCCCAGAATATGCCATCTACATCACCCTAGTAAAATATATCAAAACTCACGGTAAAAGAATACTATCAATAGCAAAAATATTCAATCAAAAAGAAATAACAATAAACACCAGAGCACTCTACAGATACTACACACCGGTCTCAAACTGCCCCAAGCTAGAAAATGCGCTAGAAAAGCAGTAAAGAAATACTAAAAGAAAAGTATAATATTAAAATAATCACAAAAAATAGTGAAAAATCATTATTAATTCCAATAGACCTCATCGAACACCTACTAAATCAGTAAAATACAGTAAACAGACCAACACATAACAATCTTAATCATCACAGTAATGCTTCACTTAAATGTTAACATCAACACTACAAAATTAAGTCATTGCCTTAAGAGCCATCATACAGGCAACATCTGAGAGTTTCGTCGAAAAAGAATTATCTTTTCGGGAAATGGAGCCCCGGCCGGGATTTGAACCCGGGTCCAACGGCTTACGAGGCCGCCGCTCTACCGCTGAGCTACCGGGGCATGTATTTCTATGTGTTTTACTCTATAAAGCTTTCTAATCGATAACGATAGTAGGTGACCTAGCTGACGAATATTATCAATGCTCATTTTTACTGAAGTCAAATATTCAAGTCGTTGTAGTGCGGGGGGTGGGATTTGAACCCACGCAGGCCTACGCCACGGGATATCTTACAGCCCGGGACTTAAGTCCCGCCCCTTTGTCCTGGCTCGGGCACCCCCGCAAGTGTAGTGAAAGAGAGGAGATATATAAAGTTAAGGCGCCGGGGGTGGGATTTGAACCCACGCGGCCTCATGGCCACCAGGTCTCGAGCCTGGCCCCTTGGACCTAGCTCGGGCACCCCGGCGTATTCACTCTTGTTGAAATAACATATATTTCTTCTCCCCTAGTAGTTCATTGAAAGTAGAGTAGCTTCAATGCTCTGTCTCAAGAATACCTCAGCAATATTCTCGTATTTTAAGTGATAGCTTAAGAAACCTACTTTTCCTATGCATCTACTGGAGACCATGGACACTCTCCGCTCTCTTGAGGAAATCTTCGTCAAGTTTTCTAAGCCAAGAATATTTAGAGCAAGAGAACTTCTACTCCCCGACTATGTTCCGGAAGACCTCCCTCACAGAGAAAAACAGATACTGAAGCTAGGATCTCTGCTCGCACCCGCCATGGCAGGCTCAAGACCGTCAAACATATTCATATACGGTCTTCCCGGAACAGGAAAAACTGCTGTAACGAAGTATGTTCTGAGAAAAATGCTAGAAAAAGCTGGGGACAGAATACAGGCCACTTATGTGAACTGCCGGCAAAATAACACTAACTATAGTGTACTATTCGAAATATGCACTCAGCTGGGCGAAAAAGTGCCCTTCACAGGACTCTCATTAGCAGAGCTATTCAAGAGAATGCGCAGGAAGATAGACTCTAAAGCAAGCCTGGTGATAGTTGTGCTAGATGAAGTCGACCACTTAGTGAAGAAAAACGGAGATGACTTACTATACTATCTCACTAGAATAAACCTAGACTTGACTAGAGCAAAAGTCTCTGTCATAGGAGTAACAAACGACCTAAAGTTCATGGAGTACCTCGACGCCAGAGTCAAAAGCAGCTTATGCGAAGAAGAAATAGTCTTCCCACCGTACACATACGAGGAACTAGAAGACATACTGAAAAAGCGCGCCGAACAAGCACTAAACCCTGGATCATACACAGAAGAAGCCATAAGACTCTGTGCAGCAATAGCCGCTAGACAGAAAGGAGACTGTAGACTCGCCTTAGATATTCTCCTTAAAGCAGCAGACTTAGCAGAACTCGAGGGCGCCCCCCGAATAGAAGAAAACCATGTTAGTAGAGCATACAAGGAGCTCGAAAAAGACGTCGTCGTCGACCTAGTAAAAACAATGCCCCTTCACGCCAAACTAGTACTCCTATCTATAATACACTTAACAAAAGAAAAACCAAAAATAATAATCACGGGAGACGTATACAGGAAATATAAGGACCTCTGTAAGAAAATAGGACTAGACGCGCTCACACAGCGTAGAGTAAGCGATATACTCTCAGACTTAGACACAGTAGGACTAATATCAACTAAAATAGTCAGCCTAGGAAGATACGGACGAACAAAACGTATAAAAATAGCAGCATCCGAAAAAGCCATACTAGAAGGAATAAAGGAGGACCCAACAGTATCTACTCTACTACCATTCCCGTAATCGAATAAATACAATAACGAAAAACTTATCTACCCCCTAAAAACAACTACAAAATGGGCCGGTAGCTCAGCTGGAAGAGCGCCCGCTTGGCGTGCGGGAGGCCCCGGGTTCGAGTCCCGGCCGGTCCACCATGCTCTTCTAATCAAGTCTGATAACTACTATACTGTAGCATATGTTAATAAAAAAACTAAATATTTGGCGAGTGTAGCAGGTCTAAATAGCGAATTCTATAATTTCTCTTTCATCTACGGCTTTTCTGCCGCATTTGGGGCATCTGGCTGTGAGACGTATGCTTACTAAAACGGTTTTCCCTAAGAATTCGTCAATATTGGCTGAGACTTCAAAATCTCTCTTATCTATATCTACGTCTTCGCCGCAAGACCTGCATTTGACCTTAACCAACGCTCACACCTCCTCACAGACCGAGACAACTATAGCTAGACTTCACTCACCCTTTTATTTATTAACAGTTCTTCATTTATATGAATAAGCACTCTTCCTCTCTCCTTACTCATATTGATGAGTCCTACTCTAGACAGAATCATCAAATGGTTGTATAAAGCCCCTACCCCGATATTAAGTTCTTTCGCAAGACTTCTTAAAGAAGTCCCCGGTCTCTCCATTAAGTACCTGACAATCAGCCTACGCTTAGGATTCATCAGGGCCTCGCTAATATACAGTATCTTCTTAGGCATTGTTGAACCCCTCCTATCATTGAAAAAATAGTGTTCAAAGTATATAAATTTGCTGTAATCCAACTAAAGTAATTAAATAGCAGACAGAAGAAAATAAGTCAGTGGCTGCCCGCTTAGATCACAGCTCACTCAACGCTCGTGCGTCATCATTTTGCCGTATATCGCGAAATAGATTCTTCGAGACTATATAAGTTTAGCTTATTTCGGAACTACTCTGATAGATATACTATCTCACTCAGCCCTAGGTCTTTTAGGTCGAATGTGTAGTGGACTTTCTGGTACTGCTTTCTGAATTCTACTACTTCTTTCTTTACTTCTTCGGGGCTCTTCTTGTCTAGCAGTACTTTCTTTATGAACTCTGCTATGACATCCATTTCGCTTTCCTTCATACCTATTCTCGTCATTTCCTGTACTCCTATTCTTATGCCTGAGGGATTCTTTATCTTGTCAGGTGTGTCATAAGGGAGCATATTTTTGTTCAGAATTATGTTCGCTTTCTCTAGTGTTTCTGCTACTGGCGCTCCTCCTCCGTACTCTGTTACGTCTACAGCTACTTGATGTGTTTGAGTGAAGCCGACTTTTTCTCCAAGTACCTTGAACCCGTACTCGTACAGTCTTTCGGCTAAACGCTTAGCGTTTCGCACTACTTGCCTCGCGTACTCTTCTCCAAAGTACTTCATTTCTAAGGCTGTTATGCCCGTCGCGGCTAATCTATGTAAGTGATGGTTTGACACGAATACCGGGAAGACTACTTTCTTTATCTTCTTGTAGAGCTTCTCGCTGTTCGTCATTATGACTCCTCCTTGAGGCCCGGGAAACGTCTTGTGAGTGGACGAGGTCAAGACATCTGCTCCTCTTTCAAGAGGATTAGGAAGCACCCTACCTGCGATCAGCCCTAAGACATGTGCTACATCGTGTACCAAGACCGCTCCCACTTCTTCACATACTTCCTTTATCTCCTTATCTGGGTGAGGAAATAGGTATAGTGATGCTCCTAGGACAACAAATTTCGGCTTTACTTCTCTAATCATTTTGACTGCTCCATCTATATCAATGTTCATTGTCTCGACGTCAAACGGGAGCTCGTGTGGTGTTATTTTGAGCGCCCCCATTATGCCGTACTTCGAGTGACTCACGTGTCCGCCTCCGCTGAGCTTAACTATACATGATTTCCCTCCTTCTGGAGCCAGTGCGTAAAAAACCGCTCCATTAGCTGTAGTGCCGCTAATAGGTCTAAGATCCACGTACTTCGCGCCATAAAGCTCTCCCATGAGATTCATCACGTAGGTCTCTACTTCGTCTACGTATCGAGTGCCTTGGTAAAAACGCTTAAAGGGCATTCCCTCAGCATACCTATGCATGAAATCAGAGAGGTATACTAAGTCCACAAGAGGAGAAGTAACGTTCTCAGAAGCTATCAGATTTATGCACTTTTTTCTCCAAGTATTGTGCTTCTTAGTGAGCTCCACTACCTTCAATACTTCCTCCGGAACAGGCATCTATTACACCGAGGTAAAATACTTGCAAAGATTTAAATACTCTTTTCACAGACCGCTCACGTGCCGCTGATAAAGGCTGTCGCACTAGACGTTGATAAAACTATAACTGAGGCGGGAACCATAAGCCCTCCTGTACTCAAAGCTCTCAGGAAGCTAGAGAAAGGCGGCATAGCAGTAATCCTCTCCTCAGGCAACGCTCTTCCAGTCCTCACCGGATTAAAGAAGTATGTCGGATTGAGCGGCGCAGTGATAGCAGAGAATGGGGGAATTGTCTACTATAAGGGACGTATAGTGAAAATAGGGAACCGTGAAAAAGCTCTCGCCGCGAAAAGACTCGTAGTAGAAAAGCTAGCGGATTATGTTGAAGAAAGCTGGCAGAACCCGTACAGGTACTCAGATTTCGCGTTCAAAGCTAAAGTAGACATAGAGACTGCTGCTAGAAAAGTTAGGGAGCTCGTTTGTAGTAGAATGAAAGAAATGAGAGTTTACAGCAGCGGCGTAGCTATTCATGTGGGAGAGAAATCTGTAAATAAGGGAGTTGGGCTGAAAAAAGCCTGCGGCCTTATGGGATTATCTTTTTCTGAGGTAGTTGCTGTAGGAGATAGCGAAGTAGATGAATCCATGTTTAAGGTCGCTGGAGCCTCTATAGCAGTAGCCAACGCTGTTCCTCGGCTGAAAGCCTTGGCTGACGTAGTGACCTCCTGTAGAGAAGCAGAGGGGTTTATAGAAGCCGCTAACTACATTTTGAGACGACGGTATACCCACAGACTTTAGTCCTGTTCTTCGATTTCTGCCTACAGTATCTTGCGGACTTAAATTGAGTCTCCCAAGTAGGTGTACAGGAGACGAGATGTTATCTCGAGAATACTAGGGTAACACTGCTGAACTTTGTCCGCAAGACTAACAAAATTCATGGAAGTATCTCCGGCGTGGAAGCGAATATTTTAAGAGACCTCGGCAGGTCAGTGGTTACAGTAGCCGCCGTAGTTAGTTTTCTCCTATTGTTTAAGGAAAATCTCTCTGCCATAGACTTGCTTATGGTAGTCCCTCTGGCTTTAGTCGCTTTCAAAAAACCGTCGGCTGCTCTGGCACTCGGACTACTGCTAGTGTTTCCAGAAATCTCTACTAACATGAAATATTTCGTCGTAGTATATGCAGTAATCTTACTCTTTCTTCTTCCCCAGACAGTACACTGGCTATCGACTAGCATACTATTGATATCACTGTACCTGACCTTAAAGAGCAGCGTTCCGCTACTAGGTTTAGCGCTAGTTCTCTCATCTTTTGTAATCCTAGACCCTCTTCAGTCATCTAAACTCTCTGCATTCTATGCAGGACTAGTGACGCTACTCGCCCTTCTTTCACCCTCAACCAATACTGTAAAACATATAGGACTTCTTATCGTGCCCTGCGAAGACAATCTACTTGCGTCGCTGGAACAGAATCCCGTGAAAGATGCAGTGACTATCGTAGCTAGCTTTGTCGGTACACTAATGTCACATAACATGATGCTACTCTACCAGCTACTGACGCTCATCTTATCGGTCACAGCTGCTTCTCTAGCGTACTCGAGTAGGCAGAGAAAAGACCTCTTGCCAGCTGCTGCAATACCACTCGTAGCGATAGCTATAGGCTATACTGTCTCATATATGCGGCTATACGGAAGATACCCCTTTACTGAGAACCTGCTGTTTTTCAGCATGATCTACGGATCACTAATAGTAATCATGGAGTCAGTCAGCAGAATAACTGAGAAAAATCTGAATGTAGTGAAAGTTCCAGTAAAAGCCGATCTAACAATAGTTCTTTCAGACAATACAGGCGACTTAAAGCATCTGGCCTCAAAATTAGGTTTAAAATCATGCGTAGTAGTCGACTTAAATAAAGGTAGACGATTCAATTTTAGGCTTCCCAGCAGGCTTAAGAAAGCACCCCTCTTAGTGGTAAATGTCTCCAGCAAGAACTTATCTAGATTGATTAAATTGGCTGAAAGAAGAGAGAAAATATTTGTCGTGACTAACGACGAAGACCTCACTGCTAAAATATCAGAGAAGCTCTCTGTAAAGAACATACTAGACCTGCGCTCACAAGGCTGGTGGAGCCGTATAGTAGGGCTTCAATCTCTTAAATCAGAGCTCGTGAAATCCATCATAATACCTGCCAAATACCCTTCAGGAGACTTGAAAGCAAAGAATCTGCTCATAGTGGGTCCTCCGGGCTCAGGGAAAACTCTGATACTCAAAGCTCTTCGAGAGAAACTGAGACTACTTTCATTTAAAATAGATTCACTGAGCCTAGCGTCGCAGAACACTCTCCTTAAGAAGAGTGATAGAGCGAGAGTCGTGTTGATAGATGACTTAGACCTCGCGTTTTACAGCAGAGAAAACTGCCCAGCTATCATAAAGACTCTAAAGGAGCTAGCTGAAAAATACTCGATTGTCGCTACGGCAACAGACATCTCTGTAATACCTACGCCAGCTACAGGTGTATTTGACCAAGTATTGACAATACCTCCTCCCACCGCTGAAGAAATAGAGCTCTTCTTGGAGGCATATAGAGACAAGCTAAGAGGCCTCAATCTCAGCCCAAGCCTCTTAGCAAGATACCTAGAGGGAATGTACTTCGGAGATATAGTGAAAGTAATAGAAGAACTAGCAAGACTCAGCGCTTATATGAGAATAAGAGGGGAGAGCTCGCTGAGCGCTGAAGACGTCAAAAAAGCAATACTACTCTACAAAGCCTCCAGGAAAAACACCTTGATCTCGCCTACAGCCGAACCCCTAAAAGTACATTTCACAGCACTCGAAAAGAAATAACTTAATTTATTTCAATTCTCATATTCTTATTGATGAAACCCTTTCTGGCCAACGGTACTCTAGTAGAGGACTACGAGCCTTTACTGAAGTACTGGGAGAAGGAGAAAAACAAGTACGGCGAAAATAAGGCAATACCCTCGGGCAGAGACCTGACTTACATAGAGAAAGTGATCGAAGAACAGAGAGTGAGTCTTCTAGAGCTAATAAATATTCTCAAACAGCGATTTGAACCATTAATCGACAGCAAGATAGCTAAGGAAGTTCTCGAAGACAAGGGCTTCGAAGTAGACGAAAATTATGCACGGCTTAAAATAGCAGAGCTCCTAGCCAAATACTGCATTGAGGCGTGTAAATCGCTGGGAATAATAAAGTTAAAGGAACCTTGGAAAACTAGCGCATAGAAATCCTGGCTAAAACTCTCTCGTAGCACGACTCACAGTACTGCGGGGGCTTATAATCTGTGTCAATAATACTGTTGCTGAACATCATGACACAGTAGTTTCGGCAATGCGTCAAACCATAAGTATGTCCGAGCTCATGGAGACCCTCCTTAAACACCCTCTCCAAAAACAATTCCTCATCAAACTCCTCTCCGTAGAACTCTGGGTTAAGGCGCTTCAAATAGACTATAGCTGCAGGCCCATTTAGTAGAGCCTCACCGAAAACAAAGTTCAGAGCATCAGAGTAAGCGTCCACGTCTGCTAACCCTACGACTCTGTCCACGCCTCTCAGAGTAAAAGCGAGTCTTATGAGAACGTCTAGTACCATTGGAGAGAAGTACTGTCCTCTCCGCCCGTCAAAACAGTTTTTTATTCTCTTGAAGTCTAGGTGCTGAAAAGAAACTTTGACCGGCAAGTAGTCTTCCAATCTTTCTCTCAAGTAGTAGAGAATTTCCTCGTCTACTCGACCTATCTCGACTAAAACTATGTGGTGCATACTTACGCTCTCCTAGCTTTAACAGCCACTATCTTAATTATATCACCGTCCTGCAGCACATAGTCTTCTCCCACTTTCTGCTTATCTCTAACCCTCACTGCATAGAGAAAGCTTTCACCTAAGTCCGTATGTATGAGATAAGCGAACTGCCTCGCAGTAGTACCTCTCGGCACTAGAAACGCATCAGGAAGAACTCTCCCCTCGTGGTCCGTAAGCTTAGACGCATCTTCTACAGGGTACACTACAATCATGTCAAGCAAGTCGAAGAACGCTCTGTTGATTGCTTCCTGGACTCCAGTACTCCCCCACTTCTTCAAGACTCTCTCTTCAATATATTCCAGAGCCTTAAGCTGACTCGAAGTCATCTTAGACCCATCTAGTATCTTAAAGCTGCTGTCGCCGGGCAAATACTCTATGAGACCCTGTTTAGCAGCCTTCCTTAAAGCCAGCTCTGCTACAGCAGAAGTAGGAACTATTACCCTGTCCTTGAGTTCCCGCTGCATCCTCTTAATATTGTCTTCGGCTTCAGGTAAGTCGGCTTTATTAGCCGCTATAATCGTAGGCTTAGATATCCTTCTGAGAGCCCTCACAAAGTCCAGCAACTCCTCATCACGCCACGAAGACAACTTCGCTGACTCTAGCTTAGCTTCTCGCATAGCCTCGGCCACTTGCCTCCTAGTAACCGAAAGCCCAGAAAGCCTCCTAGCGAGAGCCTGCACAGGATCCTCCGAAGTATAGTCAACAGTTCTAGCAAACTTCTCCCAGTCTTTCTTCAATATACCAAAAAGCCATAGATCAACCTCCTTCTCTATAAGCAAGACATCTTCGAGAGGATCATGGGTCCCCGGAGGAACAGGCTGGCCCTCTTCATCAGTACTGCCTGCCGCGTCTACAACATGTATAAGAGCATCAGCCTGCCTCAAGTCATCTAAAAACCTATTACCAAGACCTCTTCCCCTATGAGCATCTCTAATAAGTCCAGCAACATCCATCAGCTTCACTGGAATAAACCTAAAGCCTTTAACACACAGAGAATTACGGGGATTATCCTTAACACCTAGCTCGCCACAAACACATTTAACGCGAACATAGCCCACCCCTACATTAGGCTTAATAGTCTTAAACGGTCTATTACCTATCTCAACAGAAATAAGCGTCGCAGCACTGAAAAACGTAGACTTACCCACATTAGTCTTACCAATAACACCGACAAGCCTAGACCGCACAGAAAAACATCCACTACTCAACTTAAATCTCTTCCCCCAAAGAGAAAACCGCTCACAGGCTCTGGCTGAAACCGTGCCCTAATAACACCAAGATTTTTATACAAGAATAAAGTTAGAAAAACGTGACAAAAACCTGCTCAATACAAGGATGCGAAAAACCAGCCGCTAAAACAATATCTAGAATAGACTACGAGACCGCAGACCTCCCCTACAGCCTCAAACCAGAAGCAAAAACAAAAGTCCACTTATGTAAAGAACACTACAAAGAATACAAAAAGAAAACCAAAAAAGACAAACAACTCAAAAAATGGAGACTCTACATGAAATAAAACAATACCACATTTCCTGAAGTACACCATGAAACCCTACCTCTATAAAACCACTGCTTCTAAACCTCATTCTATAAAACTTTTCACAAAACAAAATCCTTCTCTTCTAAATAAGACACACCACCTATACCACAACTAAGCGCTAAACTCAAAGCCACTAAATAAGATTCATGTTTTTCAAAAGACCATAAGCAACATCTTCAATCGTTTCACCTACCTCCTTCAAAGATAACTTGTGACACCTCTTCTAAAGAAACCGAATTTACTCCCAGTAACGCTTCTCTCAGCTAGCTTAAGCAAGTATCTTGACTATAACTATGTGAATGCATCTAGCAACGCTTTCTTGAGTACAGGGTCAATGATATAGTACCTGTTTTCGGAATCTTTGGCGATTATACTCAACTTTAACAGAGTTTTAAGTAGATCTGTTATAGTCGGATCGGAAACTCTTCTGCCTTCATATAACTCAACTCCCCTTTTCACCTGACTCCACGTAGCTGAGCCGAGCAACGCTATAGTCTTAAGTATTGTAAAGTATCTTCTCGACCTCCTAAAGCTCAGAAGCTTCCTTAATTCTTCTAAAGCTAGGTTCTGAGCCTTTCTTTGAACTTCATCAAGTTCCCTTAAACCCACATTAACTCCCTGTAAGTAGTACTCTGAAACCATTTTCCCATAGTAAGTTAACCATCCAACTACACCATCAACTCTAGCGACTATTTCCCTAACGATAGTGTGCGGAATAGAAATTTTCATTTCACTAAAGCCTTTTTCTAAAAAATCAACAGACTGCTCATAAGTAAACGGTTTCAACACTATTTCTTTAACGTACCTTCCGTACAGCGGCGACGAACTATCTTCGACCCTCAGAAACTCCTGCAAAAGCCCTATTTCAGACCCCGTAAGCACTACCGTAATATTTCTATTGTTATCATAAATCCTAGCAAAAAACTTTCTAAAATCCACTCCAATGACTTTGCCTAAATACTGAGCCTCATCAAAAGCCAAAATAGCTCTCAAACCTCTACTACACGCCCACTCATCCAGACAATCGATTAACTCGAACAAGCTATAACTAAACCTAGTAACCTTCTCTCTAAACCTTAAGCTTACAACAGGTGTCGATAACTCCTCAATATCCCTCACAAAGCTCTTAATTTTAGACGATAGCCCACGATACCTATCAAGCAGTCTACGAATACTCCTACTAAAAATTGAAGCAACATCCTCTATCCTCGGATACTCCACAAGAAAGATATCCCTACAATCTAAGTACACAAAAGGACACTTACACTCATTTAAAAACACCTTAAGCACAGATGTCTTACCATATCTACGCAAACCCAAAACTAAAATAAGAGGATCCCCTCGACTCAAGGACCGCTCTAAACCCTCCAAAACATCTTCCCTATCATACAAATCACTCCTACTCTCCTTAGGACGAAGATCAAACAACATACTACCCCTACCCCTAGCAACTACCCCCACCCCTATTAAACCTACTC